>Ga0209098_1000094_pt1 | contig 94709 bp, 98 predicted proteins | sample AD_JPNHW1_MetaG_FD_184429 | JGI IMG/M metagenome (GOLD analysis project Ga0209098, IMG submission 184429) | Active sludge microbial communities of municipal wastewater-treating anaerobic digesters from Japan - AD_JPNHW1_MetaG (SPAdes) (version 2) | ecosystem: Engineered > Bioreactor > Anaerobic...
ATTCGACGGTTTTTTTATAACCCCCATTCTGCTTCGCGGTCGGATGACCACTCTGATGTCGGACACCCTGAAAAACCCCTCCTTCTCCGGCAATGGGGGGAGAGTATCTCCGGGAGGATTTCTATGGGGAGAGTATTGCGGGGAAGAATATCTCCGGGGAGAGTATCTCGGGGAGGGTATCTCCGGGGAGAGTATCTCCGAGAAGAGTATCCCGGGGAAGAATATCACCGGGAAAGAGTATCTCCGGGAGGGTGATCCGGGCTCGTTTTGGGCTTTGATTGCCCTCCGGAGGGGGTGGTCCGGTGAATTTCGTGCAAAAATGGGGGAATTATGTACACGGTTTTCTGGAATCGGGAGATTCACGCATATTTGGGGCGATCCGGGCTATTTCCTTTGGGATTTTTGTCCAATAATAAACACTATCCAGTGGCGAAAGTAAGGTTCGATCGGGCTCCTGTATGGCCAGATGAAAAGAAGGGCTGTTTTGGGGGTCGGGAATCTCCGACGGGGATAGGTGGGGTCTGACGCTCAAGAGGGGCTTCCTTTCGTCAGCCCCAGCCGCGTGGGCTTGCCCCGGCATTATTTTGGGAAATTGTCTCTAAAAAAAAAAGATCAGGCGCACGAAAAAAAAAGTTTTCAAATCAGGGGCTAGCCCACGCGGCTGGGGCATCAGCCCCAATGAGCGTCAGACCCCCCTCTTCCCCCGGCACAACATCAGAAGCGAGACCATCGCCGTAATAGCAAAGATCCCCATCGCCCCGTACCAGCCCTTCCCCACCGCACAATCATACGTTGGCCCCAGCGCGAAGATCTCGTTGCACCGGAAGAAGATGAAGAACATAATCTCCAGGATCATCGCCACCGACACGGCCAGGATCGCCCAGGGTCCGTACCGGTCCAGGAGTTCCCCCTGCCGCCCGCTTACCATGACAGGAAATAGTATCCGGGGCATGGAAAAAAAAAACCGTTCAGCCCGTTGGCAGCGCAGGCCCCTCACAGCAACGAAGTAAACTCTTCCAGGGAAAGATGGGATTGCTCGATGATTGACTTGAGCGTCTTATAGGCGCACGTGTCTGTTTCGGGTGCACCGGCACCGTAACGATGCAGTCATGGCCGGGATGGTGAAGATAGTGATGGCTGCCCCTGACATGGACCAGGGAAAATCCGGCACGGCTTGCGGATTTTGACTACCTTGTCACCGGTCACCCGGGGGAGTTTCATGCGACAACCGGATCCTTCAAGGTCACTTCAACTTCAACCGGGACCAGTTTTTTCAGAATTGATAATGTCTCGATATAACCGGTGATCGCGTCTTCGATATTTTTCAGCGCCGAATCCCAGTCGGGTCCTTCAGAAATACACCCCGGCAGTGCCGGCACGGTAACCGTATACCCTCCCTCCTCGTTTTTGTCCATCAGGACTGTATAGCGCATACGTGTGTGTTTCATATTCTTCTTCTCCCTCCCAAAGCAATCGCTGATCCTTACTGTCCTGTTATCAACCGGAGTTAATGTATATTTTGATACCCGGAAGCGTACGAATCCTCCCTGAATGGTTCGATAACGCCCCTGGTGCTGACACGAGTGCCGCATCAATGGGTTTACCTGGGTGTGGCAGCCTTTGAACGGATGGTCGGAAACCATGAAGCTTTCGCCCCATCAGTATCGATCCTGATGAGAACAGGGATCGATCTCATATACTTATCATCTGTATCCAGCCATTAATTCTGTTTTTTAAGAGACCGGGGCTCCCTTCCCCACCGCACAATCATACGCCGGCCCCATCGCGGGAGATCTCGTTGCACCGGAAGAAGATGAAGAACATAATCTCCAGGATCATCGCCACCGACACGGCCAGGATCGCCCAGGGTCCGTACCGGTCCAGGAGTTCCCCCAGCCGCCCGCTTACCCTGACAGGGAATAGTACCCGGGGCAGGAAAAAAATATTCCGTTCATGGGGGCGAGCCCACGCGGCTGGGCCTGAATGTCACCCCCGCATCGCGAAGCACACACGATCCGTTCCGGCAAAAAGATGATGACAGCTGACAGATAATAGAGATCAGAAACAACCCGGGAGGCGACGAACGTTGGCAGGGCGCACATTGAAGAAGAATATCCAGGAGTCTATTATCACAATCCTGACCCGGTATGGTGCTGAACGGATCGCGATCTTTGGTTCCTATGCCCGGGGAGAAGCCAGAAAACAAAGCGATATCGATATTCTTGTCAGGTTCGAAAAACCAAAAAGCCTGATCCAGCTTGTGCAGATCGAAGACGAGATCCAAAAATCCATTCACAAGAAGGTGGATCTCGTAACCGAGAAGGCAATCAGCCCCCATATCGCCGGTACGATTCACCGCGATGAGATGGTGATCTTTGGATGAAACCGGAAGATCCGGCATACCTCCATCACATGCTCGACGCAATCTGCCATATCGAAGATTTTTCCCGGGGGATCTCTTCAGCAACCGGTTTAAAGGACCGTCCCCTTGAACGTGCCGGCATTGAACGGATGCTCACGATTATCGGGGAAGCAGCGAAGAATATTTCCCCGCAGCTCAAAAAAGAATTCCCTGACCTTCCCTGGAAGGCAACCGCGGGGATGCGGGATAAGATCATGCACCATTATTTCGGTGTGGATTACGAGGCCGTGTTTGAGACAATCCGGGTGGATCTTCCCGTCCTCAAACAGGGAATCAGTACCATTCTTGCTGAGAGTGAAACCTCAGAAAAACCTGAAAAGAGAAGCACCAGAAAACATTGAGTTATCCGGTCTGGACCATTACGCCCCCACCACAGCGGGAAGGCCGTCACTCCCCCGTTAACAAGAAACACAACACCCTTTCCCCACCGCGCAATCATACGCCGGCCCCATTTCGAAAGATCGCCCTGCACCGGAATACGATGGTAAAGACAATCACGAGAATCAGGGCAACCGACATGATCAGGCAGACCCGGTACCCGTACTTATGTACGAATCCCTGCTGATCTCCGCTTACCATGACAGGGAATAGATCCGGTGCCAAAAAAAATATTCCGGTCATGGGGGGTTAGCCCACGCAGCTGGGGCTGACGAGAGGAAGCCCCAATGAGCGTCAGACCCGATCACAAACTCCATGGAGGAACAATTCTGTTCCCTCCAAAAAAGCCACAGCAAGCCTAAAAAGGCAGGCCCATGTCTTAAAATATTTATTAATAGTTCATCACCCACTCTAACATAGGTACTACCATGAGATCCACCCGGCAGGATATTCTCTCCTCATTAAAAAATCTCAAAGGAGAGGTGGCACGGGAATATTCCGTCAAAACGATCGGGGTATTTGGCTCGGTGGCCCGGAACGAGCAGACGGGAACAAGCGACATCGATCTCCTGGTGGAGTTCTCAAAGCCGGTGGGTTTTGTCACCTTCATGCGGCTTGAACATTTCCTTTCCGAGCAACTCGGGGAACCGGTGGACCTCGTGATGACCGACTCCTTGAAACCATTGATACGGCAGGACGTGCTCAGAGAGGTCATCTATGTCTAAACGGCAGATGAAACTCTACCTCACGGATATCGATGATGCCATCACAACGATCCGGTCCTACACAAAGGACATGACCTATGAGCAACTGCTCGCTGACCGGAAGACCCGTGAAGCAATCATTCTCAATTTTGTGGTGATCGGGGAGGCGATCAAGAAGATTCCTCAGGAGATCATTGATCGCTACCCGGATGTTCCCTGGAAAGAGTTTGCAGGAATGCGGGACAAGATGGTGCACGGGTACTTCCAGATCAGCCCGACGATCATCTGGGAGACGAGCCGGCACGATCTCGTGCCTCTGGCAGATGCCGTGAAGGTGCTGCTTAAAAAAATGCCCTGATTGTTCGTTCGTCTTCTTCCCTGTAGCAAGTCGTTAAGCCGTTGGGATTTTTAAAAAAAACTCTGTCATGCACCAGCAGAGTCTCTTTTGGTTGCTGCTGATATTCCGGGATCACCGGCGCTTTTGTGAAGGGTATTTTTTTCCGTCTCTTCCCGGAGGAACAATTCTGTTCCTTTCAGATAATTCCCCGGGCCGCTCTGATTCTCTCAATCGCTTTTCTTTTTGTCCGGATTTCCTTTTTTTTTATTTTATAATCAAGGCGCATCTCCCCCCATAGCTGATATGAATATGTCAAAGGGCCCCGCGACAATGGAGGGGTTCACCAGAACCCCGACAAGGAGGGATCCGGAGGATCTCTTCCACAAATTCAGCAGAACCGGACCACAGTCCCCGGGCAGGTTGCCCGGGTGTTCTAAAAAAAACCCGGTTCTTCGCTGAACACCACACTACAAGGAGGTAAAAAACTATGGCAGACTTCATCCAGAAGACAACCGTAAAGTCAGCGGTCCGCACCCTCGCAAACCCGATTGCAGACGCGGCCGCGTTCAACACGATCGTCCAGTCGGTCATCACGACAAATCCGTTCAACTGCACCAGCTATGAGAGTGCAGGGGTCACCCACCAGCCGGTCGAGAAGACAAAAGAGAACTACGTGGCAAAGATCATCTACCAGGACAACGATGCCAAGACCATAGGCAGCGACTCAAGCCGGTTTGCCACCCTTGCCGGGTTCACCGCCGGCGCCACGGCACTTGTGGCCGATACCGCACTCGCCGCAGCCCACGGGGGCACCGCGATCCGCGACACCGCCCATGACTCCTACGCGGCCACGCTGAAATGCCACGATGCCAACGGGGAGATCTACATGGTCACCTTAGGGCGTGACAGCATCAGCCTCACCTCGTACTCGGACGATGCGATCAGGACCCGGGTCGAGACCTGGGCAGACTCAGTACCGGCCCTCGCGTGAGGTGAGATCGTGGACAACGAACTGATCATCACCGGCGCCTTTTTGGGCACCGGCCTCATCGCCTACGTCATCATCCCCGGCCTGCTGGTCATGTGGGACCGGGTCCTCGATTACATGGGATCGAACGGGGCAAAGTAACGAAGACAGAACACGCGGCAGGGCGATCAATCGTCCCTGCCCCATTTTTGGGGAATTTCTAAAAAAACGATATACCTGCACACACCCAGGAAAAAAATCCCGGGTGAGTTCCCACCCCACTCTTACAAACTCACCCGCCGGTATGTTCCTTCCGGCACAACCATCTCAAACCGGGCGCCCGACCCCGGCACCCCGTTCTCCCGGATGCTGATCCCCGTGATCGACAGGATCTCGCGGACCAAGAAGAGCCCAAGCCCGGTATGTTTCCCGTAACCCTTGGCAAAGATCCGCTCCTTGTCGGCGAGAGCAACCCCGACCCCGTCGTCCTCCCAGACGACAACCAGACCTTCCGGTTGCTCGTTCCCGTACACCCGTATCCGGGTCACCCGTTCCCCGTGCCGGACCGCGTTGTCCGCCAGGTTGTAGAAGACCTTCGAGAGGAGCGGGTCGGCATAGATCTCGTACCCGGCAAGGTCTGGATCGGGTTCGATGGCGACCCCCTGCACCCACCCGCGAATCTCCGTGATCACCAGAGGAACCGCATACCATGCCGGTGCCTGCACGCCGAGATCCTGGTAGTCGCTTGTGAACCAGATCATATCTTCAAGGCTCCTGAGTTCTGTCCTGATCGCGGCGAGGGACTCACCCACGCCGCCCTCTCCGGAACATTTCAGGGCAAGGAGTTCCATCTGGAGCCCCACGCTGTGGAGTTTGTTGAGCATGTCGTGCCGGGTGATACTCGAGAGCAGGTTGAGTTTTGTGTTTGCCTGGCGGAGAGACTCCTCTGCCTTCTGCCGCTGCTCGATCTCGCGTTCCAGGGCCACCGTCCGGCCGAGCACCAGGGTGAGGATCCGGGATGCCTGTTCCGGCCGGGTGGGGTCCGCCTCCATGATCGCCTGCTGGACGCGTTTGTAGAACGCGCAGGACTGGCAGTTCGTCATTGTTGTGGCATGGATGCCCTGGACGGTGCCGGTGCAGAGGGTGCCGGCGATCGCCCAGCAGGTACGGCCGCCGTTTTTGCCGCCATTCACCCCGTCAACCCGGGTCTCGGTGGCGGCCGGGCAGACCCCGGACTCCGGTACGTGTGCGCCCCCGACCTCGCGCCCGCAGTGCATGAATTCCCAGCAGTTCTCTTCTGGCATGGTGAGAGAGCCGGCGTCTCGGTGATCGGCCGGCATAATTATCAGGATTCGTCGGTTGGATAACGAGATAAATTCACCGGATGGTCTGAATGCAGCCCCGTCCTCAGAAACGATCCCGCGTACCGGAACCCCCCAAGAACAATCCCCTCAGACCGGCAGCGGCAGCGCGGTTGATTCAAGTTCCGCCTCGATCGTTCGGATCATGGACAATTTCGCCTTGGTTGACGGGCCCGCCGGCACCGCCTTGCAGCCGGAGGCCTTCGATATGGACTCAGGGAACGTCCCGATCTCGCGGGCGATCCGGATGGTATCCTCCTTGTCGTACCCGATCAGGGGCCGGTGGATCGGGACCTCGGACGCCGCATCGGTGAGGACGAGGAGGTTGTCGAGAGTCTGGCTTGCCACCTGCCCGAGCGACTCCCCGGTCACGATCCCCTTTGCTTCGTTTTTGAGCGCAAAGGCGGTGGCCACGCGGTACATCCGGCGCTTGCAGAAGATGCAGGTATACTTCTCGAGGTGCCGGCGCACGAGTTCCTGCTTTGCCTCCGCGAGATAGCCGTCGTGGATCACATTGAGCGTGATGCCCGGCTGGTACTGTGCCAGGATCCCGACCACCCGTTCTGCCCGGGCGATCGTGGTCTCGTCCAGGAAGGTGTCGAGCGCAGCAAAGACCGGAAGGATCCGGCAGCCCCGTTTCATCATCATCCACGCGGCCACCGGGGAATCGATCCCGCCCGAGACCAGCGCCACGAGCGTCCCCTCCACCCCGAGCGGGAGCCCGCCAACCCCTCTCTCCACGGTGTCGTAGAGGTAGGCCTCGTTGGCACGGATCTCCACGTGGATCTCCTTATCGGGGTTAGCCAGGTTCACCTTCAGGTGCGGGAACTCAGCACGCAGGAGCGTGCCGTACTCGATCGCCTTGTCATTTGAGGTGAATGCGTGCCTGCCAACCCGTTTTATCCGGATCGCAAAGCTCTTGGCCTTGTCAATGCCGTGCCGGCGGCAGTAGCCGGGGAGGAAGGATGCGATCTCGTCGAGCCGGATGTGCTCCACCTCCGAGAACGAGACGATCCCAAAGATCTTCTTCAAGAGATCGGGTCTCACGTCGCCGTTCAGCCAGATCCTGCCCCGCTCGTCTCTCACCTGGATGCCGGGCATCATCTCGCGGATGTTGGCGATCAGGGTCTTCTCCCACTGCCGCCGGACCGGGTCGGATTTTAAAAATATCTCGGAGTAGCGGACAAGCCATTCTCTCTTCATGCTGCTGGTTCACCTGAACAATTACTTCTTTTTGCGTGCGGTCTTCCTCACCCGGTCTGCCTCGCCGGCATCCTCAACCCCGAGCAGGTAAGTGCCGTGGCAGGGTTTGGTGTAGGGAAAGACGATCTTTGCCCCGTCGATGCCAAGCGCAATGGGAGGCAGGCCGATGATGTACTCATCGAAGAGCTTGTAGCCAGGGTCAACGTACCAGAACTCGGAAAAGTTCCTCTCCACGTACTCGCGGCACTCTCTGAACGAGGCGCCGAGCGGCAGGATCATCTCGTAGGCAAGATTTTCTATGCAGCCCATCCGAACACCCCGTTGATCTTCTTTTTGATTGCCATCGGGTTGTGCACCGCCTTCTCGATGATCGTCTCGCAAGGGAAATCCACCAGCGCCACGAGCGCGTCCGGGTCTTTCCCGAAGATGATCAGGACGAGCCGGGCGTCCGGCAAAATGTGGCGCATGGTGGCCGCATACGAGATCCCGGCATCGCTGTGGGCAAAGACGATACAGAGCTCAGCATTGCGTCTCTTCTCAACGATCTCGCTGATGCAGTTCTCCAGCACCTGTACCTCCGGCAGGTAGTGCTTTTCAGGGTCCGAGACCTTCAGCAGGTTCAGGACCGCGGGATTGCCGGCGGCGTGGACCCGGGCACCGTGCTGTTTGAGCTGGTACGCGATATGCAGGGCAAGCGCCTGCTGGACCGGGACCTCGGGGCAGCCGAGCACGAGGAGCGCGGTTGCCGGGACGGGGAGGGAAGGGGTCATGGCCGTTCCCCTGCGTGGGCCGTGTTTTCCCGACAGGTCCCTGGCGTGGGGCAGACGTGTTCCACATCGCACTCCTTGATGGGATGGTGGCAGTACGGGCAGGTGAAGTCGCACTCGGTACCTTCGTACGGGCATATGGTCATCGAGAGGTCCGCGAGCGGGTGGCCTTTGCCCCGGATCTCGAACTCCTTGTACCAGCCGAACGGGGCACGTTTCACCTCAACACCGGCACCCGAGAGGGCCAATTCCAGACCCTCTAAAATATGCAGGGCAACCTGCGGGGCGCCGAGCGTACTCGTCAGGTGGGCATACGGGTAGATCAGCACCCGGTTCACCCGGAGCATGGCCAGGCGTCTCTGCACGCCCGCAAGCGCACTCGCGATCACGTGATCGGGATCCTTCTCATCCAGCTTCTCGACGCAGCAGAAGAGAACCACGCACTCTTCCATACTGTCCTCGCGGATCGCGGCAGGCTCGGCCATCTTCGTCTTCTGCGTGGCATGGTACCACATCCGGGTGGCATGGATGGAGAGGATCCTCACTGGTGTTCCCTCCCCACGAGCACGCTGATCGCATCCACCGTGATGAGCCCGATCACGTGCTGGTCAGCGTCCACCACCGGCAGCGCCGAGATCGCGTGCTCCTCCATCTTCCGGGCTGCATCCTCGATCGATTCATCCGGCGTTGTGGTCACCACGTTGCGGGCCATGATCTCGTCGAGCCAGAGGAAGTTGGATGCCACCGCCTTTGCGATGTCCCACGCGGTGACGATGCCCGCGAGCTGCCCCACGCTGGAGAGGACCGGCAGGTGGTTTACGTTCTGGCTGACCATCCGCCGGGCCGTGACGGCAATGGTTGTCCCTTCCTCGATGGTCTGGACGTCTGTTATCATCACGTCGCCGACGATTGTGCGGGAGAGGAACCTGCCCACGATGTAGTTCAGCTGGCCGGATTCCAGGAGGAAGGCGTCGTGGCCGTAGTTGGACCGGATCTCGCAGTAGTGAACCTCCGCCTCGTTTGCCGAAAGAGCCGAGACTATCTCCTGCGACTGGTAGGGCGGGTAGAGCCAGTCCGACGAGACCGAGATGACGAGGAACGCCGCCTTCACGCCGGCAAGACCGAGGGCAAGGGAGCCGTCGTTGGTCAGGTCGAAGTAGTCGATCGCCTTCGTGATGTACAGGTAGGAGTTGGCATCGAACCGTTTCGTGAAGGTATCCCCCTGGTGGTGGAGGTAACTCTCGACCTTGAAGTCGGTGGAGAAGTCAAACCCTTTCCGGTCCTTGCCCTGCAGGGCCCGCCCGAACTTCTCGTGCATGGACTCGTTCGAGAGGTAGGTGATATGCCCCACCATCCGGGCAAGGGCGAGGCCGTGCGTGGGGAGTTCCTTCCCGTAGTAGTTGCCGTTGTTCCAGGCGGGATCCGAGAGGATCGCCTTCCTCCCCACCTCGTTGAACGCGATCTGCTGGGGTGTCGAGTAGCCGGTAGCTGCTATCACGACCGCCTTCTTCATGTGGTCGGGGAAGTCAACCGTCCACTGGAGCACCTGCATGCCGCCCATCGACCCGCCAACGACCGCGTAGAGCTGGCCGATTTTGAGATGATCGATGAGCAGCTTCTGGGCGCTCACCATGTCGCGGATCGTGATGACCGGGAACGTTGCGCCATACGGCGTTCCGGTGGCCGGGTTCGTGGACGCCGGCCCGGTCGAGCCCTTGCAGCCCCCGAGCACGTTGGTGCAGATCACGAAGTACCGGTCGGTGTCGAGCGCTTTTCCCGGCCCGATCACGGCATCCCACCAGCCGGGCTTCTCATCGCCCTCGTGGAACCCGGCCACGTGGGCATCGCCCGAGAGGGCGTGGCAGACGAGAATCGCGTTGCTCTTCTCCCGGTTCAGCTTGCCGTAGGTCTCATACGCAATCGTGACGGAAGAAAGAATCTCCCCGCTCTCCAGTACGAGCGGGGAAGAATGGCGATAATAGTGGGTGGTTACAAGACCTGCGGATCCTTTGATCATCGACACACCCCTCGTTTTATCCGATTGAGCCGTGCTATGCGATCCCGGATGTCCTTAACGAAGACCCGGGATCTGTTCGTTCTCATGATGTCGCGTCCAGTGCCTGCTTCAGGTCGGCAATGAGGTCTTCGATATCCTCGGTGCCGATCGAGAGCCGGACAAAGTCGGGGGTCACCCCGGTCTTTGCCTGTTCAGCAACCGTCAGCTGCTGGTGGGTGGTGGAGGCCGGGTGGATGGCAAGGCTCTTGCTGTCCCCGATGTTGGCCACATTGCTGAAGAGCTTCAGGTTGTCGATGAACGCCCGTGAGGCCGTCTCCCCGCCTTTGATCCCGACGCCCACGAGCGGCCCGAATCCCCCGACAAGGTACTTCCTGGTCAGCTCGTGGTTTGGGTTTTCGGGCAGGCCCGCGTAGTTCACCCAGGCCACCTTCGGGTGGCCTTTGAGGAAGTGCGCCACTGCCAGGGCGTTCTCGGAGTGCCGGGGAACCCGCAGGTGCAGGGTCTCGAGGCCGATGAGGAAGAGCCAGGCATTGAACGGGCTGATCGTGGCGCCGGTGTCCCGCATCAACGAGACGCGGATCTTGAAGACGAACGCCACATTGCCAAGGCCCGGGAAGTTCCCGAAGGTGTCCCAGTACTTCAGGCCGTGGTAGCTCGGGTCGGGCTCGGTGAACTCGGGGAACTTCCCGTTGTTCCATGTGAAGTTACCGGAGTCCACGATGACCCCGCCCAGCGAGTTGCCGTGGCCGCCGATGTACTTGGTGGCCGAGTGGACCACGATATCCACCCCGTGATCGATCGGGCGGACGAGCCCGACGCCGGTGGTGTTGTCCACGATGACGGGGATGCCGGCCTCGTGGGCGATCGCGGCGATCTTCTCAAAGTCCACCACATCCAGTTTCGGGTTGCCGATCGTCTCGGCATAGATGGCACGGGTCTTCTCTGTGATCGCCTTCCTGAACGCCTCGGGATCGGTCGAGTCCACGAAGACGACCTGCCGCCCGAACTTCGGGAGGGTGTAGTGGAAGAACTCGTACGTACCGCCGTACAGGTTGTCGGCCGAGACGATCTCATCGCCCGGGCGGGTGAGGTTGAGGATCGCGTAGGTGATCGCGGCCGCTCCTGAAGCGGTAGCGATGGCCGAGGTCCCGCCCTCGATTGCCGCCATCCGCTTCTCGAAGACGTCCGTGGTCGGGTTCATGAGCCGGGTGTAGATATTTCCCAGTTCCTTAAGGCCGAAGAGGTTGGCCGCGTGTTCCGTGTTTTTGAACACGTACGACGATGTCTGGTAGAGCGGTACTACGCGCGATCCGGTGGTGGGATCGGGCACCTGTCCTGCATGGAGGGCAGTGGTTCCAAGATTGAACTTCTTGTTAGTCATTGCTGATTCCTCGTCTTCTTTCGTATCGTTCTTATGGTATAGTCTGGAGTTATTGTTCCACGGCAAGGCCGTGTTTCTCTGCAACTTCGGCAAAGGCATCCGCAAGGTAGCGGATCTTCTTCTCCGAGAGGCCGTAGGTGTTCAGTTTCCAGGTGCGGGTTGCGCCGGCGAATTCACCGACAATCCCCCGGGACGAGAGTTCGTCGCTTAAGTAGAACCCCCGGCGCTTGTGTGTCTGGGCCACTGTGTCAAAGCTTCCCGTGGTGTCGACTTTTGTGAGCGTGTGTCTTCGCGGGTACTCGGAGAGCACCCGGCTGCCCGCGATCTTCAGCAGCCGTCCGATGAAGTAGTGGGAGCGTTGCACTTCCTCCTCCCACTTCAGCGTCCGGGCTTTGACCGTGGGGAACGATGCCATCATGGAGAGGAGCGTCCCGCCCATCAGCGTGCAGCCGAGCATCTCGACTTCTTTGATCCCGAACTTGCGTTTTGTCAGGTCCCCGACCATCGCGGTGGTGCGGAGGGCTTTTGGCAACCATTCGTCGGTCATGGCAAGTACCCCGGAAGGCGCGACCGATGCCATGCTCTTGTGGCCGGAGCCGACCACGAAGTCGGCCCCGATGGCCTTGCCGTTGACCGGCATCACGCCGACCGTGTAGGCCCCGTTGTACAGGAACGGGATGTCGTACTGGTGGGCGACCTTGCCGATCTCTTTTACCTCGTGCTCGTTGGCGAACTGGTAATCGAAGTGGTCGATCATCACGAGCACCGGGAGTTTTCCGGTCTCGGCTTTGACCTCTTCGATCTTGGCGGCGGTTGCCTCGCCGGTGACGATGTTCTTTGCGTTCAGCGGGACTTCCTTCACCACCCCTCCTGCGTTCTCGACGGCAAGGAACTCGGTGTAGTGGGCGAGGGCGGAGACGATCACGCTGTCACCTTTGTTGACGAGCGTCCCGGTCACGGCCTGGAACCCCCGGCGTGCCCCGGGAACTACCCGGGCATGGTCCATGTTCACGAACTGTGCGAGATCGGCATGGAAGTCGGCAATGCCGGGTTTCGAGATCTTGTCGAGCCGGAACGGTTTCCGGCAGGCGTCACACGTGGAGTACCCGTCGCCATAGGAGATGAGGGCCTTTCTTGCCTCCGTGGTCAGCCGGCCTGCTGCCTGGATGGGCTGGATATTGATAAACTCCTCTTCCCGTGTTCTGAAATCGATAGAGCCGGCGATCTTCGTTACCTTGGGTTTGCCGGTCCCGGCTTCAAGGTCCGCAAGGATAGCCCGCAGATCGGCGATTTTCTGCCGGAATGCAGCCTCCTCTGCCGGATCGAAGCCGGTGGGCAGGGACTCACGGAAGAGCCCCCGGATCTCTTCGAGTTCGAAGAGTGCCTCGAATGTCTTCTGGATTCTGATACTCATGGTGATTCTCCTGAGAGCCCGGAATGAGAATTGAACTCATCTGTTCCGATCTGCAGTCGGACGCATAGCCTCTCTGCCATCCGGGCGATTGTTTTTTTTTATAACCTCATGGTGTGCCGATGCACGTCCTCTCGTCCCCGATCTGGTGAGACTCATCGGGGAGAAGCCAGCGCCCGGAATCGAACCGGGATAGAGCTGATCTGCAATCAGCCGCGTGACCACTCCGCCACACTGGCACGGGTAATCATCACGATTGTGATTCTTACCATACTAAATAACAATTGTGAATATTTATAGATTCGGGCCCCGGCAGAATTTTCCTGTTCTTATTTTCCGACGTAAACCTGTTTTTTTCCCCAAAATTTGTATGAGCATCACGGATAATAGGCGCGCAATAAATATCTCTGTTAGTAATAGAACTGCATAAAAAAATCAAAAGAAGTCTTTTTCCTGTTCACTTCTCCCAAGGCATGCGGGGCCTCATGGGAAAGCCAACGCCCGGAATCGAACCGGGATACACTGATCTGCAGTCAGTTGCGTAGCCTTTCCGCCACATTGGCATTTCTGGCGTTTGTGTGGTCGCCATACCCTTGTTGAACGGTGTTTTATTTAGGGGCTGATGTGCGGGCGGCTTTTGCCGCAAATTCCGCGTGATCTGCCTGGCGCTGGCAGGAACGGGCGGGAAACCGGATCCTGGATCGCAATACTTAACAATTGTGAACTCCCATCATGGTGTGGTGATCCACTATGAGGGATCGTTTTTGTTGTAACCACAACCGAGCATAGTACTCTGAAACGGATCGGGCACCTGCCTCCATCGGCCAAGCTCGTGTACAAAGTCCTGGAGACCGGCCACCACCTCACCCAGAAGGATCTCATCCGCGAGACCTCGCTGCCGTCACGCACGGTGCGGTATGCGCTGGGCCGGCTCAAACAGGAGAAGATCATTGTCGAGCGGTATTATTTCACCGACGCCCGGCAGAGCCTGTACGGCCTCTACGAACCTGTGCAGGAGGTGGTGCCGATATGATGCGGCCCCTCCTGGTTCCCTTGTGCATATACTTCCTGGCTCCATCTCTCTTTTCCACGGGTTCCCTAAAAGTATAAACCGAGAACGGCTCAACATCTCCGGACACGCTGCCGGAGTTCTGCACACCTTTGATCGAAAGGAACGTGCGGGTGCATGGGAAATTTCCTTTACCTTGCTACCCCCGGCTCGAACTGTTCCCCGTCAATTCCCGTCATTGCATCAGGCGTATCCATGGATTTCATTGCGGTCATCGTTGCGATCCTCACCCTCTTTATCATGATCGCCGCGGGATTCTTCGCCCGCCGGCACGGCTACTTAGGCGAGCACCGCGTCTACCAGATCTCCCACGTTCTCGTCAATATCGCGCTCCCGGCGCTCACGATCAGCAGCATGCAGGTGGCCAACACCGGCGCAGCGATGGGCATGGTCGAGTCAACCCTTGCCATTGCATTCGCGTATTACCTGGGAGCCTTCCTGCTCAGTCTTTTCATCTGCCATTTCCTCCCGGCCACAAAGAAAGAGAAGGGGGTCTTCCAGTTCATGCTGGTCTTTCCCAATGTCGGGTTCATGGGGATCCCGGTCTCGGAAGTGATCCTCGGGCCGGACTCCCTCTTCTACGTGATCCTCTTCAATCTCCCCTTCAACCTGCTCGTCTTCACCATGGGCATCTGGCTCCTTGCCCACGACCGGGCCGACAAGCCCAGCCTCTTCCTCCTGCTCACCCCGGGTTTTATCGCCTCGTTGATCGGCCTTGCCCTCTTCCTCGTCGGCTACGACATCCCCTACCCGGCCGATGCCGCGCTCGAATGGATCGGCAAGGCAACCACCCCGCTCGCCATGATCGTGGTCGGCGCATTGCTTGCCACCCTGCCCGCATCAAGGCTTGCCGGGGACTGGCGGATTGGTGTCATCACGGCCCTGCGGCTCGTTGTGCTGCCGGTGCTCGCGTTCATCCTGCTCGCCCCGTTCGTTGCAGACCGGCTCCTCCTCTTCAGCGTGGTCCTCCTGATTGCGATGCCGGTTGCCGCAAACTCGGTGCTCCTCTCGGAAGAGTACGAGGTGGATGCAACGCTTGCCTCGCAGGGTGTCTTTCTCTCCACGCTCCTCTGCTGTGCAACGATACCCCTGATCGATTACTTCCTGTTCTGATTACGGTGACCGTACGCAGGGGATGACGGGATGTCAGGCTCAGGCACTCCAGGTGTCGCTGTTCAGGACTCGTTTCAGGATCTGCTGTCCTGAAGTTTCGCGATAAAAAAAAGTTACTGGGGGGGGAGTGCAGCGCTGTCGTAGAGCCGGGTCCAGTACCGGGCCTGGAAGACCATGAGGAATGGTGCAATCAGGAGGAAGACCAGCATCGCTGCTGCAATAATGCCGAGCAGGACGGTAAGACTGAAACCCGTGAACGCGGCAAGGAGAATTCCCAGAATCACGAAGATGAAGACCAGGATCATGACCGGCACCGCGATAACGATCGCAACGAGAATGACCCCGATGATGTAGGTCGCCCAGCCGATCGTTTTGATCTGATCAATGATCGCCTTGAAGTTGAAGGCTTCGCGGAAGCTGTTGGTCCGTGCAAACCGGATCGCTACCACCGGGAGCAGGAGGGTGATGACGAACTCCACGATATACAGCAGTACGACAAGAACCATGTTCGGCTCCCACGCAGTGAGTGCTGCATCGCTCCAGGTGCCGGAAAAGATTCCTGCCATCATGGGCCCGTAGATGAGCGCCCAGATGATGAAGATCGGGATCGAGTAGATGAACGAGACGATGATCAGTTTGAGGCCGTCGATACAGAGCCGTCCCCACTGGTCAACCTCGGGTGCCAACTCCGCTCCCCGGTAGATCCGCATCACATACCCGTTCATCGGGATCATGAGAAGGAGGGTCGCAAGAACCAGTCGTATCCATCGTCCGCCGTTTCCAAAAACGCCCTGCCTCATGAAGGTCCAGGCGTCGCGTAGCATATCCAGATAATCCATGTCTTCTCCAGGTGCCGGGCTGATCGTGGGCCCGGTCACCTATGGAGTCATCATGTATCACATCTCAGAAAATAAGCATATCGCTCGCGGGGCCTTTTTTTAAAAAAAACTCATGTCATGCGAGGTCATCACAATCGAGAACGAATCACGGTCCTTTCGCTGGGTTTATGTGGTCGGCACGATATGGTGTAACTAACGCCATCCTCTTGGGATGGACGGAGGTCATCGTCATGACATCTGGTGTGAAGATACCCATCAACTATGCAGAGGCTGCTGCAACGCTCAAGACCCTGTTGAAGCTCTCCGGTTCCCCCGTCGCATTCCGGTTTGCAACCAGGAAGGAAGAGATCCCCGCCGGCATGGAGAGACTCGACAAGACAATCCGCCATTGTTCCATGGTCGGGCTTGCAAGAAACGAGAACAAGACCTTCTATGCCCTTGCCGAAAACCACGAGTGCAATGGCGGCGCCTGGTCGCTGGGTTTGAGAGAGATCACGGACTCCTTGAAGAGCGGTGACTTTTACTTCAAACTCGGTAAGTTCGAGAGTTCTGCTGCCTGCAAGCGGACGATCGACCGTGTCCCCCGCCTCGGTACCAAAGAGACCTATGCAACCCTCTACGCCCCGCTCGAGAGTACGCCGTTCGATCCGCAGGTCGTGGTCATTGTCGCCACCCCGTGGGCGATGCTCAAACTCTCTCAAAGCGTGCTCTTCCGCGTGGGGGGGAGGATCGAGGCAGCGTTCGCTGGTATCCAGTCGGTCTGCGCCGATGCCTGTGCCCAGACCTACTTGAACGGCAAGGTGAACTTCTCGATGGGGTGCGATGGATCGAGGAAGTTCTCCGGGATTGTTGATGGCGAGATGGTGATGGGGATCCCGGCCGAGATCCTGCCGGACCTTGTTGAGGCGCTCAGCGTGGTTGCCGCAGCCCCGGGTTCGAAGCCCGGCGCAAAATAATCTCTTTTTTTCTAAGGTTGCCACATTTTCGACACGATAGAGAATGTGCAAAAAAAAGGGAGCGAGTACTTGTATGATACTTGCAATCCCTCACCAGAACCTATCAGATCAGGCGGGTTGCTGTAACCCAGAATGTGATCGGAACGGCGATGATGAAGAGCAGCGAACACCCGAGGAACGCCCACTCCGTGTATTTCAAGGGTTTTCTTGATACGAATAGGTAACTCTCCCGGCCATAGCCCCGGCAGAGCATGCTGGTATAGACGCGTTCGCCCTGTTCGTAGGACCGGATGAACATGGTGCCGATGGTGTACCCGAGCTGGCGGAGCCGGTAGCGGTACGGGAGGTGGCGGTCGAAGGCATCGAAACATTTGGTCTTGAGCGACTCGTTGATCTTCCGGAGCATGTACCCGAAGACGAAGAGGTACCGGATCATCATCCCGAGAGCAAGGGCAAATTCTGCGGGAAGGCCCATCCGCGCCCCGCCTTCGAGAATATCCTGGATCTTTGTCGTGGACGAGAGCAGGATGATGAACGATATGCAGACCACGAACTTGACGAGCAGGATGAAGGCGAACTCGATGGACTGGGCATAGATGTTGATCCCGAAAGGCAGGCTCATCACCACGTCATACGTGGTGTAATACCGGTTCTTCAAGAAGATCTGGAAGAAGATGATCACCCCCCAGATCGGGATGATGGCTAGTGCCCGCCTTGCATAGACAAACGGCGATAAGCGGGTACATGCCCAGAGCAGGCCAAAGAAGAGAAAGAAGAGGGCCCCGACCGAGTAGATCATCGGGGAATACGGCACGGCAACCAGGGCAATGATCGCCGCAAATGCGATCACGATCTTGACCCGGGCATCGAGCCGGTGGACCGGGCTGTCTTTGTAGGCATCCCGTTCGATCTGGAAGAGTGTTTCGATCATGATCGTTTGCCAAAGGCGTGGAGGAGGGATTCCTCCGCTCCGGAATAAGTGTATGCCATGGATACCGCAACACCGTTATCCTGGAGGGCCTTGAGGAGTCGCGGGAGCACCGGGACATCCAGCCGCACGGATTTGAGCATATCCGGCTGGACGAAGATCTCGCTCGTTGTTCCGCTGGCAACAATCCGGCCCCGGTCCATCACGTAAATATAATCGGCAACTTCAGGAACGAGCGCAACATCGTGCGTGGAGAAGACGACGGTCATCCCGTATTTTGCCGAGAGCGAGTTGATGAACGTGCTGAGATCGGCAACTCCCCTGGGATCGAGACCTGCTGTTGGTTCATCGAGCACCAGCACCTCCGGCTCCATGGCAATGACCCCGGCGATCGCCACCCGTTTCTTCTCGCCGCCGCTCAAATGGTGGGGGACTCGCCTGGCAAGGTGTTCGATACCCACGATATGGAGCGCTTCGTGCACCCGGTGCTCGATGGTTTCAGCATCAAGGCCGAGATTGGTGGGACCAAACGCCACATCCTGCTCAACGGTGGGGGAGAAGATCTGGTCGTCGGGATTCTGGAAGACGATGCCCACGAACTTCCTTATCTCACGCTGGTTCTGTTTGGTGATGGGCTCTCCCCGGACGAGAACCGAACCGGAGGTCGGCTTGAAGATGCCGTTGAAGTGCTTGAAGAGCGTGCTCTTTCCTGCACCGTTCGATCCGATCACCGCGATGCGGGCGTTTCTCGGGACAATAAAATTGATGTGATCCAGGGCAGTGACGTTGCCGGGATAGACATAGCAGAGATCGCGGGTCTCGATGAGGTGCATTGGTATAGGAAATTAGGCAAAAAAAGGTAAAGTTCTATTGGTTTCACTTTGCAGGTTTACCGGCCCGTTTGATGCCATACGCAAGGCCGAGGACCACCAGGAAGGCAATGACGGTACCGGCAATGATCGCAACAAGGCCCCCGAGCGATCCCATCGCCTCTCCCAGTGAGTAATCCGGCATGGGTGACGAGTAGGCGAATCTCCCGGCGGTCTCCTCGTGGATCTCTGCATCGGCCGGTGTGTCCCCGGTGATGGTCTTCTGGCCCTGCACAACCAGTGCGGTGCTCTCAAGGCCATCGGGATCGCCGGATGCCATGAAGACTGCAACCCCGCCGATGATCAGTGCAACGAGAATCCCCGCGATGATGAATGTCCTGTTGTCCATCATGGTTGTCACACCCCCGCCGGGGTTTTGACCCCGTTATCCACCAGATCCGGGCGGGCGCTGGTGATCAGGTAGATTGCGGCAACCGTGACAACTCCTTCAATCACCCCGATGATTGCATGGTAGAGTCCCATGGCGATAAGTCCTTCGTTGAGGGGGAATGTGCCGGCATAATACATCTCAACAGCACAGGCCAGCGCCGGGATCAGGCAGGCGAGCCATGCCGCCACGAATGCCGAGACCGGCATGCTCTTCGTTACTCGCATGAGTCCCCTGAAGGAGTAGAACCCGACAAATCCCCCAATCACACCCATGTTGAGGATGTTGGCACCCATGGTCGTGATGCCGCCATCCCCGAAGAGAACTCCCTGCACGATGAGCACCAGGGTGAGGATGAAGATCGCAGCAAACGGCGATCCGAGGATGATCGCGGCTAGCGCTCCGCCAACAAGGTGCCCGCTGGTACCCATGGAGACCGGAAGGTTGAAGGACTGGAGGGCAAAGATGCCCGCTGCAAGGACCGCAACAAGCGGGAGCTTATCCTCGTTCATCTCGTTTTTGGCCCACCGCAGGGCCAGCGCTACAAAGACAAGGGCGATGATCCAGTAGATCGCGCCCTGCCACATGGGTATGAATGCGTCAGGAATATGCATGGTCACATCTCAACGATTATTACGATTGTAACAATTTGTAATACGCCAATAGTTAAAAAGATTGTTTTTTGAATATTTAATCTGACTATTTTTTTTGAATAGTAATAAAAATGGAGGGTACGCGCAGAGTACCTCATCATCCCTCCGTAATCCTCGCGTGAGATCTCTCAAACGAAGATCCCGAAAAAAAAGGGAATACTAGCGAAGGGTTATACTCCCGGGAGATCCTTCAAAGAAGATCTGCACCCCCGTTGGTATTCCGGGACAGGTCTCCTCTCATCCTCTCAAAAAGGTTTGAACCCGCGGGAACCTCACAGGAGTTTTGCGCCGGCGGTTGGCCCGGGCTTGCACTCGAAGACTTCCGTGATCTTCACGATGACCAGCGAGCGTGCGGGAAGTTCGGGCCTCTTCCGGTTAACGCTGGCCTTCATCTCCTCGTATTCGGGGCCGCTGTTCTTGATCGCGGTCACTCCCTTGATCTGGAAGCATCCCTTGATCTCCGGCCCCCAGATATAGATCGCAATCTTCGGGTTGATCCGCAGGTTGGAGAGGGTCTTGTTCATGAAGTTGTCCGTGATCCAGATGGTCTCATCGTCGTGGAGCTCGACCATCCCGAGGGGAATGACGTTCGGGGCTCCGTCCCTGGATGCCGTAGCCACCGGGAAGATCTTCATCCTGGCAAAGGCTTCCTTCATCTCTGCGTTCAGTTTCACCATGGTCACATCACCATTTCTCCCCATCGATGCTTGATATCATATACTTTTTGCCGGTCACTGGGCCTCAATGGACGACACGACGGTATTAGACACCCTGACCGGGAATTATCCCGTCTTCCATCGCTTCTCTTATCACCTGTTGCGTTCCATCTGTCTAGTGTGATGCGCGAACCACCGGTCAAGAAGGTGCTGTACTGGTGCGATGAGTGCAATGTGCCGCTGATCGCGAAGAGCTGCGCGTGCGGCCGGGAGGGGAGGGTGATTGACCTTCTCCAGCCCTACGAGCTCCGTCCCGCCCTGTCTGCAGACCGGGCACTGATCCAGCGGCTCGTGCAAGAGCAGTATGGCGACGTGCCCCTTGCGCAGATCCTTCTCCTGAATAAGACCGGTGGTGTTGACCGTGCGGACCTCGTGATCATGCACGGTGAACGCTTTGGCTGGCTCACCTTCGACCCGGTAGGCCGGAAGTTCGCGCTCGATATTACTCCCGAAGCACTCCCGTTCATCGTCCGCCATGCAACAAAGGGAGTGGTGGACCTTGACACCCACACGAATGCCCGCAGTGAGCAGGGTCGGATCGGCGGGAAACGGCTTCTTCTTACGCACCCCGTTCCTGACGGAACCGTGATCGTGAAATACAAGGCCCGGTACGGGACGGGCACCGTGAAGGACGGCTCGATCAAGGTAAAGGAACTCATTGCGGTGGAACCCCGCTCCCTTCCGGATCCCGGCTGGGATGTGGCAATCGAAAAGAACCGGTACCACTTGAAGAACCTTGAGCGGCATGCGATCCGGGCGATCAAGCACCACATAACAGACCGGCCAACCGCAAACGTCTCGTTCTCGGGGGGTAAGGACAGCACGGTGGTGCTCCACCTTGCAAGGAAGGCCGGCGTGACAAAGGCCTTCTTCATCGATACCGGCCTTGAATTTCCAGAGACCCTTGAGTTTGTCAAATCGCAGGGCGTTGAGATCTTCGGTGGGGCCGGGGATTTCTGGCAGGCCGTGGAGAAGGCTGGGCCACCGGGGAAAGACAACCGCTGGTGCTGCAAGTTCCAGAAACTGCGCCCGCTCAAACTCTACCTTGCGCAGATCGGCCCCTGCGTCACGATCCAGGGCAACCGGTGGTACGAGTCATGGAACCGGGCAAGCCTGGATGAGACGAGCCAGAACCCCAACAACCCGCTCCAGCTCAATGTCTCGCCCATCCGGAACTGGAGGGCGCTCGAGGTCTTTTTCTACCTCTGGTGGCAGAAGGTGGCAATGAACCCGCTCTACGAAGCGGGGATCGAGCGGATCGGCTGCTTTCTCTGCCCGGCCATGCTGGAGAGCGAGTACGAGCAGATCCGTCTGACCCATCCCGCGTATGCGAAACGCTGGGATGAGTTCGTGGAACGGTGGGCAGAGAAGAAAGGTTTGCCGGATGTCTTTTCACGCTGGGGTCTCTGGCGCTGGAAAGCGCTGCCGAAGAAGATGCAGGAGATCTGCCGGGCAAAAGGGATTGCCGTGACCGATGATCTCGCGCTGAAGGCAACCGCACCGGTAAAGAAGAACCATGAACCGGTTGATCGTGGGGGAGAAAGACCAATGAAGACACCAATACAGGAAACGACCGTGGAGAATCTTGATGTGCAGGAGATACGAAAAGACTTCCCGCTCCTCGCCGAGCTCGTCTACTTCGACAATGCAGCCACCAGCCTCTCTCCTGAACCCGTGATCCGGTCCTCTGTCGAGTTCGAGCACAATTACCGCGCAAACGTTGGCCGGGGTGTCCACCGCCTCACCCAGATCGCATCCCAGCGGTACTGGCACGCCCACGAGAAGGTGGCAGGATTCATCGGGGCAAAGGATGGCGTTACGGTCTTCACCAAGAGTACTACCGAATCGATCAACATGGTGGCGCGGGGATTCCCGTGGAAGGCCGGCGACCGTGTGCTCACGACCATTCTCGAACACCACTCCAACCTCCTGCCGTGGTATCACTTAAAAAGGCAGGGTGTCTCGGTCGATATCGCGAATATCCGAAATGACTACACCTTTGACCTTGCCGCATTTGAGGAGGCAATCACGGACAAGACGCGTCTCGTCGCGATCACCCACGCGTCGAATGTGCTGGGGGTGATCACACCGGTATGGGAGATCGCGCAGATCTGCCACAATCATGGTGCCCTCCTGCTGGTGGACATGGCCCAGACCATACCCCACATGCCGGTCGATGTCGCGGCTCTCGGGTGTGACTTTGCTGCCTTCTCGGGCCACAAGATGCTGGGACCCACCGGTACGGGGGTGCTCTGGATGAAGGAGCCGGTAATCGAACCGCTCCTGCTGGGTGGCGGGGCGGTGGAATCGGTGATGGGATCTGAGTATACGCTCACCGAAGGATACCAGCGGTACGAGGCCGGCACCGGGAACATTGCCGGGGGTATCGGGCTCGGTGTTGCCGTGGATTATCTCACCCGGCTTGGCATGGACCGCGTTAGTCAGCACGAGCAGGCTCTCACCACCCGGATCATCGATGGCCTGAAGAAGAACCCCCGGGTCAGGCTCTATGTGCCGGGTAACCCCGCCATGCGGGTGGGTGTAATCTCCTTTTCAGTTGGAGGCATGCACCCCCACGAGGTTGCCCAGCAGCTTGATGAGATGGCGGATATCATGGTGCGCTCCGGCCACCACTGCTGTATGCCCCTCATGGACCGGCTGGGCTTGCCGGAAGGGACCGTGCGGGTCAGCCTCGGGCTGTACAATACTCCCGAGGAAGTGGATCTCTTCCTTGCCACGATCGAAGAGATCACCCGGTAAGGCAGGATCGTATTTTTTTAGCATTGGGTAGTGCCAGCCCGGGTGATTTATCACGATTTATTATGGGGGAATCTCATACTACTGATCAGATAACCGGGCCACATGAGCCCTGCCCTGCGTGATTGTATGAAGAAACAACAGATCTCCAACCTCCTCTCCCTTGTCAGGGAGAGACGCCCGCTCGTCCACCACATCACGAACTACGTGACGGTCAATGACTGCGCCAACATCACGCTCTGCGCGGGTGGTGCGCCGGTAATGGCTGATGCAGCCGATGAAGTAGAGGAGATGGCCACAATAGCGAGCGCACTCGTCCTCAACATCGGCACCCTCAACCCGGTACAGGTTGAGGCCATGGAACTGGCCGGGAGCATGGCCAATGAACGGAAGATCCCGGTCATTCTCGATCCGGTGGGAGCCGGTGCCACGCAGTACCGGACAACGACCGTCCGGCGGCTGCTGGATACCCTTGATATCGCGATCCTCAAGGGAAATGCCGGTGAGATCGGGGTGCTTGCCGGGGCAAAAGCAACGGTGCGGGGTGTGGATTCCCACGGTCTCGCGGGGAATCCCGTGGCGATCGCACAGGAATATGCAGAAGCCGCGGGCCTCACGGTGGCCATCAGCGGGGCGACCGACATCATCACGGACGGGAAGCGTACCTTCCTCGTGGAGAACGGCCACCCGATGATGGAAAGCATCTCCGGCACCGGGTGCATGGCTGCATCCGTGACCGGTGTCTTTGCCGCGGAATCGAAGGATCCGGTCCTTGCCTCAACGGCAGCATTCGCCGCATTCGGTATTGCAGGGGAACGTGCGGCAGCCACGGCCCGCGGGCCGTTCAGTTTCAAGACCGCGCTCTTTGATGAACTCGCCTCACTGACGCCGGAAGACCTTGCCCGGGCAGCCCGTATCCAATCCTTGTAATTCCGACGTGTCCATGAACCTTGACCTGTATGTCATCACGGATGAGGGTCTCGCAGGAGGACTCCCGCATGCGGTGATTGCAGAGCGGGCGGTTGAGGGGGGTGCCGGCGTGATCCAGCTCAGGGACAAGACCTGTTCCCTGCGGGACCTTGTCCGGGCCGGCAGGGAGATCAATACGATCACCCGGCGCGCCAAGGCAACATTCCTCGTGAACGACCGGTTCGATGTGGCGCTTGCCTGCGGTGCGGATGGCGTTCACCTCGGGCAGGGTGACCTGCGCTGCGATACGGTCCGGCAGATCGCACCTGCGGGATTCGTCATCGGCGTCTCGGTTGGTTCGGTGGAGGAAGCAGAGGATGCAGAACAGGCTGGCGCGGATTACGTGGCCCTCAGCCCAGTTTTTTCCACAGGATCCAAAATGGATGCCGGACCGGGCCATGGTCTTGAGATGCTCCGGGCAATCTGTGATGCCGTCAGGATCCCGGTCATTGCCATCGGGGGCATCGGCCCGGATAATGCCGGCAGCGTCATCGATGCAGGAGCCGAGGGCGTTGCCGTCATATCTGCCGTGGTGTCGCAACCCGATATCACGGCAGCTGCACGGAGGCTTGCGGATATTGTTGCTGCCCGGAAGCAGGGCCTGAAGAGCCGTACGTAACCGTCATGCGGAAATCCGGTCTTCCTGAACTTCCGGGTTCAGGCCCGCTGGTTCGATCCGGTATGGAATCTGATTTATCCTCTAGCCCGCTTTCAGGGGAAGTGGCACGATCTTATGACAACCTATAAGAAATTTCCACAACCATCTTCAATCAGATATTTGAGTGCAGGTCTGATTGAGCTATGAAAACCATTTCACCCCAGCATACCCTCTGGCTTGCGATCACCGGCCTACTCACCGTGGGAATTGTCCTGGTATCCATATACTCGCTGAAAAGCGGATACTACAGCATCTTCCCGTTCTTCTACATCCTCCCTATCCTGCTCATCGCGTATTTTAGCCCGCGCTATGCCGTATATTTCACCATCCTGCTGGGATGGATGTTCCTTGGACTTGTCTTCCTGTACGGGCCGGCAGATATCCAGCTGTATGCATCCAGCATGGCATTTTTCTACGTCTTCGTCTCACTCGGTATCATTCTCGCCGCCTTCTCCGGTCAGGCCCTTCAGGAGCGGAAGTACCGCGAGATCTTTGAGACCTCACGGGCAGGTATCCTGACATTTGACCTTGAAACCCAGACGATCCTGACCATCAACAACGAAGCAGCGGGCATTCTGGGATCTTCAATAGAAGAACTGACCGGTCAGACATTTAACGAAATCTGGTTTGACCGCGAACAGGAGATGAGCTTTGTGAAGGTCCTTCGCCAGGAAGGGAAAATTTCAGAGATGGAACTTGCCCTGCGCAGGAAGGATCGTGCGATCATCTGGGTCCTGGTTGCGGCAGCTCTTACCCAGGGCGGGCTGATCGTCTGTTCGATCACCGATATCACGCAGAGCAAACGGACCAAGGATGAACTCATCGAATCCGAACTCCGGTACCGCACCCTCTTTGACGGTGCGAGCGATGCCATTATTCTTCACGACATCGATGGAAAGATCTTCGAGACCAATGTGATTGCGAGCCGGTATCTCGGGTATACCAAAAAGGAGCTCATGCACAAGTCCCTGTATGATCTTGCCGTTCAATCGGACACCCTGTTCCCGAAAGACGAGTTGAATCAGTTCCTTGCACGGGGGCATATCCTGTTTGCATCCGAACTGAAGATGAAGGATGGGGGCACCCTGCCGGTGGAGATCAGCAGCCGGATCACCGAGTATTTCGGGATGTCAGCGGTGATGAGTACTATCCGGGACATCTCCGAACGGAAAAAACAGTAACTCCCGTTTCCTGGTACGTAATGGTTGAGGCAATGCGATCTCTCTTTTCAGAATCATTTTTTAGAAATCGTCTCCATGGATGACCAGCACGGGTGAATCCGGAGAATAGTTGGTACGACCAGAATAGAAGAGAGCCGCCGGAGGGACTTGAACCCTCGACCTGCTGATTACGAATCAGCCGCTATACCGCTAAGCCACGGCGGCGCGATACCCCACAATATCGGCTTTTTGCGTTAATAAAAATATGGGAAGAGCCTGCTCATGAATACCCGGAGAGTGATGTGACATTCTGGGGAGCCTGGTGGTCTTTTGGAGCAATGGTCCCGAACTTCCCTTCGTAATCGGCCACGGACTTGGTGAGAACCGCAAGGAGGTTCTTTGCATGGGAGGGCGTGATAGAGACGATAGCCTTGGCCCGGGCCTGGTTCACCTGCGGAAGCTGGTGGAGGAACATGAAGGTGAATTCGTCATCTTTGTAGGCGATCTGGATCATGTTGCTGTACACCGGGTCAAGGGTAGGGGGGATATTGACAGATATTTCCTGCGATGACATACTGATTCGTTTGTGCCTGATGGTATGAAAAGATGGTTGTGGGAACCGCATGGAAGAACCGATTGAAAATCTCATCCGTGAAGAGATGATGTCCCGGATACCGGTAAGTATAATCAGGGTAGATCTCCTACGCTAGAGCGAAGAACAATGACGTCGCCGGCTCAAAAGAAGCATGTCCCAATCTCGGATCTGGTGCGGGTTCATGCCTGCCCGGTACGGTTTTACTTTGAACAGCACAATTCTTACACCGAGTCTGATCGCTACGCGGTCTGCAAACAGCTCTCGTATCATCTGGGAAGATCGCTGGATGCAGATGGTATCTGGGGGGAGATTCTCGCGGTCCATCCAACTATGGATCCCGCACTCCGCGATCTTCTTGGTATCTGCATAGCAGCCTGCAATAAAACCGCATGGAAATCCGCTTCTCAGACGGATGTGCGGGTTGCATCGGATACATTTGGTATGACTGGAATGATCGACCGGGTCTTTGATGACGGGTCTTTTTCAATCGTAAGGGCATCGGGTGCTATGCCGTTTGGCACCTATGCAGCCGACCGGTTGCGGATTGCTGCCATCGCGTTCTGCCTCGATGAGATGACGGGTGAGGAAACCCCCGGGGGGCATGTGGAGTACATTCCTGATGGTGTTTCCCGGTTCCACGAGATCCAGCCGCGGGACAGGCGGCAGGTCATTGCAGCCCTCAAGAAGATACGGGAGATCCATGCTGGTGAAATACCAAAACACCCCCTGAATGCCCCCTGTAACCGGTGTATGTATAAAGAGAAATGTGAGAGCAGTGTCGGGCGGAGGCTCTCCGAGCTGCTCTGATTGGATCTGTTTGTAATGAGGTGCTCTGGCTGCTTCTCATCTTAACGCGGTCTCTTAATTTTAAGATCGCAAGCGATAGCGAAAATGCCAGACAATCGGATCAACTCTTTTTTTTACGGGAGAATACGGCCGACAAAATTCTTGTACCCGCGTGACTCCCCTCCCACGGGAAGTAATTGGTTCTGGATTCAGGGCCGCTCTACTGGCCTATAAGAACCCTGCATGTTTTTTTCTCTATCTTCTCACATGATGAACAACGCCCGTGATGATGTACATCCTGTCATATTGTACCGGGAACCTGTGGTACTAACACTTTCACCACGCCCGTCCCGTTCCCTTATATCCTGCTTTCTGCAACCGTCTTGATCCTCACAGAATGGATGTGAAGCAGATGATGACAGCACGCATCGAGAGTGGAACCCCGGAAGGAGATGCACTGGGATTCAGCGAAGATCTCTTCTCCGGCTGGCTGGAGATGGAGGCAGACAACCGGCTTATCCTCCACTACATCATCTCTAGGTACAAAAACGAGGGCAACACGCAGTTTTTGATCCGGCACTGGCTCAACAAGGGATATGATGTACGGGTTGTCATGCCCCGGCCCATCATGCAGCATATTCTTGAAAAATTCCACTTTATGTCAACATTCGCGCGGTTCCCGGATCACTATGAAGGGGCTGTTGAAGTGTGGTACAATCCGTGTTTTTCACAATGTGGGGACCATATATGTCATAAGGGAAGAACGCAAGTATCGGTGGAATCCGCCCAATCTACGTCAGGGTGAACGGGTGTTCTCTCGTGAAATGTGAGATTGAAGGGTTTTATAAAATGTCACGGACAAATGAGTACTAACGTATTACAAAGAGTGATTTGACCCGGATTGGTCAATTTTGGTGAAGATATGGTACAATTTGATCTCAAGAGTCCCGGTAGACTGGCTATAGCCACCTGTGTCGGATTATTTGCTTTGTTCGCACTCATTCTCCGCCTGATGCCCCTGTTCACGACACCCACAACAGATATTATGAACATGGTGGCGATGGACGATCCCTTTTACAATCTCCGTCAGGTTGAACTGATAATCTCCCAGTTCCCCGGGTATGCCTGGTTCGATCCGATGACGCTGTACCCGACCGGGAGTACGATCTACTGGGGCCCTCTGTTTCCCGCCCTCATTGCACTGGGTTGCCTTATTGTCGGAGCAACCACCCGTCCTGAGATCATATCCGTAGCCCTCCTGGCAACTCCCATCATGGCGGCAGCCACCGTTGTTGTCATGTATTATGTGGGGAAAGTATTCGGAGACTGGAAGACCGGGCTGCTGGCATCAGGATTCACTGCAATCATCTGCGGGCAGTTCTTCACGGTCTCGTTTTACGGGTATATCGATCACCATATTGCAGAAGTCCTCTTCTCCACGATCTTCTGCCTGATGTATAGTTATGCAATTGTCTCGGAAAAAGACAAGTTGATCGATGTAAGGGTTTTTTCCAGTTATCAAAAAACGGGAATTCTGGGGCTCCTGTCTGGACTCGCGTACCTGATTGGTCTCCTTGTCATGCCCACGATGATCCTCTTTGCCATGATCGTGGCGCTCTTTACCCTTATTCAGTTTATTATTGATTTCTACCGGGATCGTTCCAGTGACTATCTCCTTATCATCAATGCCGTGACGTTTCTGGTTGCAAGTGTCGGTCTTCTGGCATTTGGCCTGAAACACACCGGAATCGGTTTATCGGTATATTCTCTGGGACATATCATCTCATATCTGGGGATCATCGGGGGAACCAGTATCCTGTATCTGCTCCAGCGATACCTTTGGAAAAAGGCGAAGTACTATTATCCAATCATTCTCGCAGGGGCCGCGATTCTCGTCACGCTTATCCTGAATATTGTATTCCCGCAACTGTACGATCTGTTCATCAATTCATTGTATGCATTCTTTGGACAACAGCCGATAACAGATACAGTGCAGGAAGCCCGCGGATGGTCCGGAGAACATGCATGGCAGTCCTTCAACTACGGGCTCATCCTGTTCGGGGGAGGAATTCTGGTCCTCATCTACCGTAACCTCCGTGAGGAACATCCTCACCAGGTCTTTGCCCTTGTCTGGTCACTGGTTATGCTCTTCGCTACATGGCAGCATATCCGGTACGAATATTACTTTGCCATCAACATCGCTCTCCTGTCTGGTATATGTGTAGGATTTGCGGGTGAACCGGTTTGGTTGTACCTTAAAAGGAAAATTCCCGGAATTCATACGGTCATGGACAATCCCGCGAAATCAGTGGACCGTGAATCGGGGGATTCTCCAAGAAAGAAAGCCGCAAAAAAACAGAGTAAACTGGATAATGGATCCGGTTCTGCAAACCTCCCTTCAAATATTCTTGCGGCAGCTGTCTGCGTTCTTGCGGTGCTCTTTGTGTACACCTCTGTTACCTATACGTACTCGATGGTTTCCGGTTCAGGCTACCAGTTGAATTCTGACTGGAAGGAGTCGCTTGAATGGATGGGCACCAGCACTCCCGATATTGGCGTGGACTATTACAAGATCTACGCCCCCGAAACATTCACGTACCCGAATCAGTCCTATGGCGTTATGTCCTGGTGGGACTACGGTCATATGATCACATATATCGCCAAACGTATCCCCAATGCCAACCCGTTCCAGCAGGGCGTAGCTGGGGATTATGGTGCTGCAGCGTTTTTTGTGGCAATCTCGGAAGATACGGCCAATAACATCCTTGATCAGGTAGGGACCCGGTACGTTGTTACCGATATCATGATGGATGATGCCATATCCGGCAAATTCCATGCAATGGCTACCTGGTATAACAGTTCGGCTGGTCTTACCCCCTTTGCAGAGACATTCCTTGTTCCGGGCCAGCAGCAATCTTCGCAGTATAGCGTTGCGGTGTTCATCCAGCCGGCCTACTTCCAGACGATGGTGGCACGCCTTCACACCTTTGACGGGTCCATGACAACTCCCTCAGAGGTGCTGTATATCGAATATGCCGATCCCGCGGTATCGGGATACTCGCTGCCTTTTGTTGTAAATGGCGGTACGCTGAATGCAGGTGAGGCACTGGAAAAAACATCACAATATAATGCCGGTGCCAAAGCGGGGTATCATGCCGGGCTCTTCAGCAGCAGTCTTGTGGCACCGACAAACACTGTCCCGGCACTCCGTCATTACCGCCTCGTCCATGAATCACCCTCAAATGCATTCAATTCTGACGTGGTCGATGTCAAATATGTGAAGGTATTTGAATATGTCAAGGGAGCCCATATCAGGGGTACGGGAATTATCAGTGTTCCGGTAGTGACCAATACCGGCCGTCACTTCACCTACACTCAGGAAAGCCTGAATGGGGAGTTTATTGTTCCCTATTCAACTAGCGGGAATCCCTATGATGTGAAAACAGGCGGTCTGTACCGTATCGAGGGAAGCAGTGAGACCTTTGAGGTGCCTGAATCTGCAATAATGGCAGGTTCATCCATCAATTGACTTTTTGTGTAATCATTGATTCATCAACGATTTTGAGACGATATACTCTCCATGGGCTTCGCGGGTGGTTCCGACAATGAGCCAGAATTCATCGCCGTGCTTCTCGCATACCCCGCAGGCCTCGATCGTCTCCGTGGCAAGAGCCTGGCCGCTGTAGGTGTGTGTGAAGGAGAGGACCCTGCTCACCTTCTCATGCTCTACCTGATAGATGGCAGGATTGTCAAACGCAAGGGAGGCATTGGTCACTTTTGCCTCAATTGTCATCATTCCCTGAACTTCTCCTCTCCCGGAGGGCGTGTTCCGGATCTCGTCATATGAACGAGTATAGAGGATATCGAAGTAGGTTCCATCGATCTGTCCCCGGTTCCACTTCCGGTGTTCGTGAAGAACGAAGGTATCGTAAGAGATATCAGGCTTACGCTTATCGTAGACTTTGAGCCACATCTCTTCCGATAAACCCTCTATCCTGCCATCACGGATTCCCTGCCTGACCAGTGCCTGCGCAGCAAACCAGTGTTTTCCGTAGACCACCATGTCGATGTCAGAACTCTCGTTTGCGAGCCCGCAAAGGAGCGAACCGGTACAACCAATCGCCCCGGGTGGCTGATTGAAGAGACTGACCAGCTTCCGTACCCGGGAATTTTCTGTGATAATCCGGCCTATCTCACGGTCCGGTTTGAGGATACGTTTCACATCCTTATGGGGAATCCGGTGAAGAAGACCTGCGTAGGCCGGTTTTTTGCGGGCAATCAGGTCATATGCATCATCAAAATCGTACTTGGTATAGCGGCGACCTGACGGGTTGACACGTTCGCCATGATCGTCAGGCACATAGCGGAGGACGCATCCAATCCGGTCATTATTATCATAGGTGGAGACCGCGTACAGCCAGCCGTCCTTATCCTCGATAAAATCCCGGAGGCGAAGAACCATATCATGCACCCTGGCATTCACGCAGGAATCGTGCAACCCGTTCGAGGTCGGCCCCGGGACGCAGGATCTGTTTTGTGGTAAGATCCAAGACCGTGCTTGGTGTACCGGGTAAGCGTCCGCCGTCAATCAGGAAATCCCGCGGGATCGTACATTCTTCAGGAGTAACCGGGTCTTTTGCCCCATGAAGGTTCGCACTTGTGGCCGTTATAGGGGTATCAAATTCGGTGATGAGCCTGAGCGCAAGGGGGTTTGCGGGTATGCGGATGCCGATCAATCCGGTGCCCCCGGTAAGGATGGGGGGGATACAGTTCCGGGCAGGAAGAACAACCGTCACCGGTCCCGGGAGGAATCTCTCAAAAAACGTATCCATCCAGGGTTTGGTATGGGAAACCGCATTGAGCATGTCGATATCGGCAACTGCAATCGAGACCGGCATGGCAAGAGGCCTTTTCTTGGCTTCAAATACCTTCAGGATCGCTTCATCGGAGAATGCATCTGCCCCCAGACCATATACCGTTTCGGTGGGATAGATGACGATCCCGTCACGCATAAGAATTGAGACGGCCCTTGCGATACTATCCATTCAGAATTCCTGGCCGCGAACACGGTTGATATCGAAAACTGCCTTGCTGCTCACCTGCATCACCGCAAAAACCCCTGCCTGGATGGGGTCGGTGACCACCAAATCTGCATGGGCGGGGACCGTTCCCGCCATCTTGAGGGCGATGACCGGAATTCCTGCCTCCCTGACCCGGTCAACCGCATTCGAGATCTCTCCTCCCATGATCGACCCGGCGAGCACAAGGATCGAAGCACGGGGCAGGCGGGCAACCGCATCCACGGCAAGGGCAAGGGTACGTTCTCCGACCAGAGGTATCGTATCAACAGAGATACGTTCGCCACGGATGTTATGCCGGTCAGCTTCATTGACTGCACCAAGGGCAACCTGTGCAACCTGGGCCCCGCCCCCGATGATGATCACCCGCGACCCGAAGATATGCCCGAATGGCTGGTAGGTTTTGACATCCCTGACCGAAGGGATCGCATTCAGGTCCCTGATAAGGCTCTCATTGTTTCCGGTCTCAGAATCATATTCAAAATAGAGTTCAGCCATACCGCAGTAGGGGCCGGAGTCGAATACTTCCTGGTTGACCATGACAATATTGGCCTCATGATCCGCGACTACCGTCGTAATATCCCGAAGAGCTCCCCTCCGGTTCTCTGCTATAATTCGTATTGCAGATCGCTCAGGTGTTGGGTCGGTCATTCCAATGCGATAACCGGGGATCGAACCCGGGTTAGAAGCTTGGGAAGCTCCTGTCCTACCGCTAGACTATTATCGCACACGTGTTGTGTTGCTCTCTAATATTGCGCGATTTTCACATAAATATATCCCGTCTGGCCCGGGTATTGGTTCAACATTATTAAGTGTCCGAAAGAATGTACTCATACGTGAATTGTAGTAACCGCATGAGTATCTCTCTGCGGTTGCGAGAATCCCCTTTCCCTCCCCAGAAATACGGATGATGCCTTATGAACTCACAACTCCGGAATGCTCTCCCGCTCATAGTCCTGTGTCTTCTGACCCTGGTATGCTTCACGCCGGTTATGGCTGCCACCGGTGATGCGGTCACCGTACTGTATCAGAACTCCTTCTCGTCAGATCCCAAGTGGACCACGATCTGTTCAAGTTATTATTACTGGGATCCTGGTGCACAGGTCTACCATTTCTCGATCGAACCGTCAACCAAATGTTATGCATATACACCTGTTTCGAAGTACGAGAAAGGGCCATTTACCCTCGAATATGATCTGATCCTGAATCACGTTGATGAAGGGACGACATTCCGTCTTGGTTTCTCCGGCTCAGAGATGGATCCGGAGTCCGGTCCTAACGTTCTGACAAAGTTCACGAATGCAAAATATGGTCAGATCATGTGGCTTCGCCTTGTCACCCCGGGAAACAAGATGGTTGAGGTCAACAGCAAATCGGGAGATACCCAGTCCAGTGGCGATATCGCCTATAAAGGATCGACGGCGAATTATGAACTCAACAAGACCTACCATGTCACGGTCAATTATAATGAGGGTCAGCGCATCCTTACGATGAAGGTGAATGAGAAGACCAGCGGGAAGGAGATCTGGGGATATTATGTGAATACCCTTGAAGATCTCCGTGGAATGAACCGGATTTACCTTGGCGCCATCGGCGATTATAGTATGATGAACCGCTATGCAACCGGGTACATCGATAATTTGCGCATCACCGTTCCCGTTGACGGTACTGTTGCACCGACAAATCCCACAACTGCCGTTACCACTCTTCCTGCGGTTACCGTACCCACAAGCAAGAAAAATACCCCGGTTGCCACACGCACCTCTGCGGAAATCCCCTCGCCAGTGTCCACTCAGGAATCCCCACTGTCCGGATCCACCACTATCCTCGCATTAGGTGCAACTTGTCTGTGTTGCGCACTCCTTTCCCGAAAACGGAACTGATCTGAAATAGAACATATCCTTTTTAGCCTATCGAACTATCGAGTGAGCAATTCCCCCATGAGGAATTTTATGTTCGTTGTTGTGTGAATGAGGCCCGATTGCATTCAGGTATCGCATCAACGCTCTTATGATTTCCAGATTATTGGGAAGCCCATCTGTGTCGGGGGGATATCTGACGGGAGAGAATTGAATCATCGTTGTCAGAGGATCCATTGGTAATAGTCATACATCCCCCTCATCAATCGGATAAGAAATACTCGCTAAAGTCAATACACCTGCCACACTCGGAAGGGTTCGTATCAAAAGCCGTTGACGGGGTTATCATGAATGCTTACGAGAACTGACCTGTGCAAGACCCCTCAGAGCGATGATGGCATTCATTATGCTGGCTCTCCTGTTTCCGGGTATGCTGTTATATCCCGAATCAGGCCCGGATATCATCTGATTATCCTGTTTATGTCACATCCACTTATCTACCAAGAGTGCTCTTTGTTGGTACCTGTAACCGCAAGGTTATATCGTATAACCTTACGGTTGAACTCTGGGGGAGGAAATATAAACCGCCATGCCCTTATCTTCTCATAATGATCAGGAATAATGCGGAATTACCATAAATTCCCTGGTGGAGCGCAATGGATTCCTCGGATAAGTCTCCCACAATAATTATTCATGAAGATACCGATTCGCTTGAAGAGTTATCGGAATACCTTGACGTACTTTCGAGCAGTGCCCGGCTCCGGATTCTGAAGTACCTTGAGAAGAAACCCCGGGACGCACGGTCCATCTCACGGGAGATCGAAACAAGTTATGAAAATACAAAGAAGCATCTGGACCGACTTTTGAGTATCGGGGTAATAAAAAAAGATGCCGGTCTTGGTGCACCGACCTCAAAAGGGATACACCCTGTCTGGGAATATTCCCTTGTCCCGGGGGGTCTTGAAGCAATTATCAGGAATCTCGGGCTCTTCTCCAATGCCCGGTTCCAGGTTGTCGGGAGCGAGATCTCCCAGCGCCTCGATGAGGTGAAAGGAACTCTCTCCAAGGAAGTCTTGGGAAATGTCCCCGCAGCTATCGTGTTGGGTGGACCGGATGACGGGAAGGTCTTCCTGCTCAGGACCGATCGAATCAGTATCGGCAGGATAGATCCTGAGAATCCCGGATCGTTCCGTCCGGATCAGGATGTCGTCCTCTCTGATGAGTATACCGCAGTAACCCGGATCTCACGCCCTCATGGACGGTTCCTTCAGGAGAAAGGAACCTGGTACATTGAAGATTGTGGAAGTACCGGGGGATCCCAGCTGAACAGCCGGAAGCTTGAGAAGAATGACCGTACTGAAGTTCACGATGGCGATTTGGTTGAACTCGCAAAGGGAATCTCCGGTGTCCGGCTTCTCATGATCATCCCCGGTACCCGATAATTTATGATACGTCTGTAGTGGGTGGTACCGGATGTCGTATAGGTCTTTGGATGAGTGCCGGAATCTGCAAATAGTATGTCTCGTGTGTTTCCCATGATTCCGCTGCATCGTTTTTCAGTAATCCTGGCAGCACTTATCCTCTGTTGTGCAGTTCTGTGCCTGCCGGTTTCCGCGGCTGAACATTCCGTTGCACCCACCGGTGCTGAGTTCTCCAGCATCAAGGATGCCATCGACTGGTCGATCGGGGGGGACACGATCCGCGTGGAGAGCGGAACCTACACGGAGAACCTCAAACTTGACAAGAAACTGGTTCTTATCGGTATTGATACCGGTAGAGGAGCCCCGGTCATTGCGCCCTCGAAGGCCGGCAATGTGGTGGAGATCCATGCTGACGGCTGCACGGTTCAGGGTTTTACCATCCAGAACAGTGCCACCGCAAGCGGGATTCAGGTGAGTTCGCACAGCAATACAATCCGGCAGAACACTGTACGGAATAATATAGCCGGAATCACCCTCGTATCCGCTGACAAGAATACCATTCTGAATAATGTGATCTCTGATAACACCCGGGTTGGGCTTGCTCTCGAATCTGCCAGTGTCAGCCAGATTGACGGAAATACCCTGCAGGACAATGCCATTGGTATAACCCTTGACGCCAGCTCACGATCCAATGCCATCTCGCGTAACCTGTTTGAGAATACCCGGAATGTCGTCTCGAAGAGTCCCAGTTCCTTGTGGAGCACGGCAGCCACCTTCCGGTATACCTATCTCGGGAAGTCATTCCAGAGCCGTCTGGGCAATCACTGGAGCGATTACAAGGGTCAGGATACCGACGGGAATGGAATTGGCGACACTCCCTATGTGACAAACCTCAACACCGGCACAAGCGGGGAGTCTGTCACTTCGTATGATAATGATGGGTATCCCCTGATGGATCCCCTTGTGTATTATTCCGGCACGAGTCCGGTCACATCGACCGCAAGCAGTACTCCCGTCACGACACAATCTCAGAGCAACCCTCAGTCGGATAAACCCACAGGGTCCCCGAGTATTGTCCCGACAAATACTTTCCTCGTAGTCAATCCCGCCCTTTCGGGGCAGGACAATCGGACTCCCCCATCATTTCCTCCGCTAGCCATAATCCTCATTATCATTGGTTTGGTACTGGCTGGTATCGGCCTCTATCTGTTTGGAAGGGCACGTACAGAAACCGAATCTTCCCTCCCCTCCCCCATAACGGGTGTTACGCGTGCGGCTTCAGCGCTGAAAACTGCCGTAGAACGGACCTGGGCACTGGTCACGGTCCCGGTATTCGGCACGAAAGCGGGATCCGCAGAAGAGACGCTGGCATCCTCCATGCCGGCAGCGACCGACCAGAAGAATTATTTTCCCCGTGAACTGGAGAACAAATATACAGATATCTCGTTTATTGGGAGAGGGGGTATTGCCTGGGTCTTCTCTGCCATCCGCAAAACGGACGGGGTGCATGTTGCAGTCAAGATCCCCATCAGTTTTGATGAAGTGACCGGGAAGTGTTTCCTCAACGAGATTGCCGCGTGGGAGACCCTGCGCCATCCCAATATTGTTGAGGTATGTGCTGTGAATATCCTGCCGGTTCCCTATGTGGAGATGGAATTTGTTCCCAGTGCCCTTGAGGCCATCGAAAAACCGATTCCCGTCTGGAAAGCCGTACATCTGATCACTGGTGTGGCAGACGGCCTCAGGTACGCCCATGAACATGGGTTCATTCACCGGGATATCAAACCGCATAACATCCTCCTGACCGAGGAATACGTGCCCAAGATCACCGATTGGGGAATGAGCAAGGTGCTTGCGGCGGATGTGAAAAAATCCAGTGTTGCAGGGTTCTCTCTCTCCTATGCGGCCCCGGAGCAGGTCTCCCCCTCGGAATTCGGGAGAACCGATGAACGGACTGATATCTACCAGCTCGGTGTGGTCTTCTATGAACTTGTCACCGGTTCCATTCCCTTTGGCGGGGAGAGCATCGTGGCAGTTGGCAATGCAATCTTAAGGGACGCTCCCACCCCCCCATCAGAGTATAATCCGGATGCAGAAGCCGTGGAAAAGATCATTCTCAAATGTCTTGAGAAAGATCCGTCCCAACGGTTCCAGTCGGCTGTCGAGTTCCTTGAAGCGCTTCGTGGGTACCTGGATGAGGACGATTCATGACACTATCCAATATGGCAGATCAATCCTCGGGGAAGCGGTATGAACCCGCTACCTGCGGGCATTGCGGCGGAGAATGCTGCCTGTACTGCAACAAGACCGGCACGGTACTGGTAACCGCTCCTAAAAAACCCTGCAAACATTGCGAGGGGGTGGGTTGTATCTACTGCGGGTTTACCGGCTGGACCGCCCCGAAAGGAAAATACGACTGATCCTCAGCGGAATGCGCCCTCGATCCTGCGGGGGATTACACACTCCTCAAATCGTTTGGCAAAATACCGGTCGGTCATACCTGCGATAAAATCACGTACGAGTTCAGGGTTTGTCGCAGATTCAAGATACCGGGGACTTGTCCAGCCCGTGGCAAGAAAGTCACTCACGATCTTTGCATTGTTATTTCCGTTCTCAAGATCTTCAAGACAGGATGAGAAGAGTGTCTCGTACATCCGCTCGATCTTTGCACGTTCAGAGATCAGTTTCGGGTTGTTATAGATCATTTCACGGGAAAATGTGCGCATTGCGATCAGCGCTCGTTCAACATCCCTGCTGTACGCAATGAATCCTTCCGTCTCGGTCTCGCTGTTCTCCAGCAGATCATAGATCAGGGTGTTGATGATCTCGGCATTGGTAGTACCAAGCACGTCCCGGGATGGCACAGGTACCTGTGTCTCTTCAGAAATGAGCCCGATATCCCGTGCATCCTGCAGATCCCTTCCGATGTAGGCGATCGTGTCTGCAAACTTGACAACGCAGCCTTCCAGTGTCATGGGGGCGGCTGAACCCATTCCCTCTGCAGTATCCTGCACTTTTTGATCAAATGAGTCCCAGTCCCGGAAAGGTTCGGGAGCAATCCGGAGATCGTCAGCCTCACCGTTGTGACAAAGAATGCCATCGAGTACCTGCATAGTCAGGTCGCAGTCCTCGATCTGGTCAAGGAATCGGACGCTCTGGACATTATGGGAGAACCTCCCGATGCCGTGCTTCTGGCAGAGTGCCGAGAGGCAGGTCTCGCCAAAATGCCCGTAGGGGATATGGCCGATGTCGTGGCCAAGGGCGATGGACTCGATGAGGTCTTCGTTGAGGCGCAGGGATCGTCCGATAGTCCGAGCGATCTTTGAGACCAGCTGGACATGGATGACGCGGTGGGTGATGTGATCGTTTTCCACGAGATAGAAGACCTGGGTCTTGTCGATATACCGGGTGTACGCCCGGGTGTGGATGATCCGGTCGGCATCCCGTGAATAGGGTGTCCGGATGTCCTCGGCTTTCCGGTTGTGGCGTCGTACTGCTTTCGCACTGGTTGCTGCGAGCGGGGAGAAAAGTTCCTCACTCCGCAGGGTCTGGGTGTGGATCCGGGATGCGAGATCGGTATCCGGTTCCCGTCTCCGCGCCGGTCGTTTCATGGATGCTGTTTAGGCCGGATAAGGTGATAATTCTGACGAAAAGAGGAATGGGGGGGATTTTCAAGAATTGTGCAGGTTATCTGCCGTAAGTAACATACGCCTCGCCATATTGAACAACATGGCCCTGCAAAGCGGCAACAAACTGCTCTTTTGTCGCCCCTCCCCCAAGCTCAAGTTCGGCATCAAGCCCGTAGACCTTGAAGAAATACCGGTGGGTCTGCCCTTTGGGGGGACAGGGCCCTGAATATCCGATCGTGCCGTAACTGTTGATGCCCTGAACCGCCCTAATCGGGAATTTCACTTCCTTATCCTTGGGGATATTCTCTGGTATCAGTTTGGCCAGTTCCATATTCCATGCGATCCAGTGGACAAATCCCCCGCCATTAACTGAATCCGGGTCATTCACAAGGATTGCAAGGCATTTTGTCGTTTTTGTATTGACGCCCCCGACATCGATCTTCGGGGAGCGGTTATCCCCATCGCAGGTATAGTCACTGGGAAGTATCCCCACGACAATCTTGATCTGAAGTGCTTCCATTGGTCTAAGTCTCCACTAATGGGATAACGAACGGGCGGGATAATAAAACTACCGGTTACGGCAGGTTGACTATTGGGGCGGAGGAGGTATCCCTTCTGCACCAATATCGTATCTTTATTGTCTTTCGCGCACTATTGTTAGGATTGCAAACGGATCCCAGGAGTCAATCCATGGCAACGAAAAATACCTCGAAGAAAAATAAGACCGCGGATGAGGAATGCCAGAACGAATGTTCCAGTTGTGCAACGGCATCCTCCTGCAGTTCGGCAAAGAAGGGACCGTCAGGTCTCCCCCCCAAAGCAGAGATGGATGTCAAGCACGTGATCATGGTGCTCTCCGGCAAAGGTGGTGTCGGGAAATCGACCGTCTCTGTCAATCTTGCTTATGCGCTCTCCAACCATGGCAAGAAGGTTGGCCTTCTCGATCTCGATATGCACGGCCCCAACATCCCCAAGATGCTGGGAATCGAGGAGCACAAACTCGCGATGATGGATAATAAGATCGACCCCGTCCATGTCACCGGGATGCTTTCAGTGATCTCGATGGCCTTCCTCCTGCCTGACACAACCACGCCCATCATCTGGCGCGGTCCGATGAAGATGGCAGCAATCCAGCAGTTCCTTTCCGATGTCAACTGGGGGTCGCTCGATTATCTGGTCGTTGATCTTCCCCCGGGAACCGGTGATGAAGCCCTGACCATTGCCCAGCTTGCCCCCAATGTCCGTGGTGCCGTGATCGTCACCACTCCCCAGGAGGTTGCAACGCTGGATGCCGTGAAATCAGCCAAGTTCATCGAGAAACTGGGGCTTCCGGTTATCGGCGTGGTAGAGAACATGAGCGGGATGATCTGCCCCCACTGCGGAGAAGAGATCGACCTCTTCGGCAAGGGTGGCGGCAAGAAGATTGCCGAGGATCTCAAGGTCCCGTTCCTCGGTGCCATACCTCTCGATATCGAGATGCGGAAGGCCGGGGATGAAGGCCGCCCGTTCATCATCCGGCGGGCGGATAGTCCCACGTGGAAGAGCGTGGACGCGGTCATGGAATCGCTGATCAGGGTTGTTGAGGGATAACCCATGGACTACCTGCGGATTCTTACCGGAAAGGAGAAACCTCTCCCGATTTACACGGGCATTGTTGCCGCTCTTGAGAACCCGCTTGTATTTCCCGATCTGCTTGAGCCCCTCTACCGGGAAGCTATGAACCTGGATGACGAGACGCTCGATCACTTCCGGTTCTCGCTGATGCGGCTCCAGCTCTATGCGGATATCCACCGGAATGAGGATCTGGAGCAGGCAATGACCATGAAATTTGTTGCGCAGGTGCTGGAAAAAGTGGTCTTTGGGTCGCTCATCATGGAACCGGCCGAACCCGCTGCGGACTGATAACTCCCCCCAAAACTACTCTGACCACTACGTTTTTATCGGTGTAAATGTGCACTGGTGATACCCTTATGTGCACCCCCGCCTAATACTGATCAATCAACTGCCTGAACGGTTCCGGCCGGTATTCAGGCATCGTTTGTGACCGGAACAATCATCCGGTTTCCTTATGGAGAATTTATGACGTCACGCATGCAATCCCCGCACACCACCTGTCCGGGATGCCAGGAAGAGGTATTTCTTGACGAGTTAGTCGGAGGCAAATGCCCCCTGTGTGGCTGCACGCTTGAGGATTTTGAAGAGTCGTTCGGGGAATATGATGGTGTCCTTGACCGTTCCGATCTCTCGTGGCTGGTCTTCAATTACTTTGTCTTCAAGAAATTCGTGGATCTTGGCGTGCCACCGTACCAGATCATGGAGTTTGTGGCCACCTACGGGCAGAATGTGGAAAAACCTCCTGAAGAGTGGGAGCGAATGGAGTTCGTACTTGAGATCCCCATGAAACCCTGGGACCGGATCCTCCCGAAATACTGCCTGAAATGCCACCGCTGGTTCCTGCATGGCGGAAAAAAACAGATCCGGGGCGATATGCGCAAGACCTCACTTGCCGTTGAGTTCATCTGCGACCGGTGCTGAGTGCCGTATCTCCCTTTTTTTTAATGCACATATTCCAGTGATGTAACATTCCCTGTCTGGATATCAACCCATCCGATTCCTGCCCCAAGCGAGGGATCCGCACGAATCGCGGCATCGTCGAAAACAACCTTCCATTCCAGAGAAACGCTGCCGGGACGCTGGCTGGTACCGGGAATATGCTGGTTGTTCCACCGCACCTGGGAAGAGATGATACGAATGCTCTCCACGCTCGTGGGGAACCGGTCCTTAGCCGCTTCCATGACCGCAAAGATCGCCTCGCGCTGCATAGCGGTTCGATCCCCCGATGGGGAAAATGCGAAGTCGGGCGTTGTCCACACGCGGTCATACCCAATCACGGTGCCGGTCTCGGCATCCACTGCAACGGTAATGCCATCCGTATCCACCGGATGATCGAGATACCGGCGTTCAAATGAGAAGACAAAGTCCCCTGCTGCGGGGACGGATGGTGTTCCCCAGCTTTCATACCTGCTTGACGTGAGGTTGAGGGGGAGGTCCGTGCCCCCATTCTGTTCCGTGATGAACCGGAGTGCATGATCCTGTGCCACATCCTTGGTTATTGACGGGGATGATTTTCGGCCTGGAGGGGGAATGTGGCGGGAGAACGAGAGAAGTTCCCCGGTTTCAGCATCGATGCGGCCCGATACAAGGGGCAGACTTCCTGAAGAGAAGGAGAACTGCCATACTTTTCCATATGTCGGGCTGACCGTATACCAGACCTTCGTGGTGTCCGGGGAGGGTGCGGGGAATGCTGTGATGGCGATTCTCTCTGCTTGTGACTTTGTTATGGAAGCAGTCTCTGCGCCAGGGGTGGAGGGGGTACCTGTTGCAGCATCAATGAAGATGACAAAGGGGTTTCTCTTCTGGTTTTTTTCAAGTGAGATCACTTCAAACCCGAAGAGACGATGCGGGGATCCCGCGGAATAATTGACGCTGCGGATCGTGTACTGGTGTTCAGGGTAATAACTCCTGAATGCCGCGACAGCTCCTTCGAGATCGAGACTGCCGTCGGTTACGGTAACCGGCACTCCGAAAGCAATAATGTAGGACCCTATCGGTGTTGTATTGACCGTGAGTGTATCTGTGATGGCAGGTGTTGCCCGTGAAAAGGTGGATGGAGTGATGACTGCGGGTGAAACAAGTGGCGCTGGTTCCATGGTGGACACTAGGATCTGAGATGACCCGGCGTTCGGGAGTCCGAATATACTGATAAGGGCAACCGCGATGATTGCGAGGGGAAGTGTGATTGCTAGGACTTTTTTAAGCAGTCTGGTTCTCTGCTTTTTGCGGATCTTCTGCCGGTACCTATCGGGGAGATAGGGTTCGGAAAAGTCGTTGTCCCATGCCACAGGTAACTCACCAGGTATACAGTGGTTATCCGGCATCGGGTAAAAATAGGGCAGTCATAAAAAGAACGTTGAAAAAAACCCGGGAATAGCTCCCTCTTTTGTTATCGGTTCGAAGGGTTTTTTTCTGCCTGCTCTTTAGGACAAACCCTGCAACAATGCAGATAAGACGTATGATTGGTACCCTGCGACTATTCGGATTTTTTGAGAAGACCGACCATCTGGTTGTAGTGGATAGTATACTATTCGAGTATCCGGATTGCCATGCTGGATTGGTTTTTTTTTAAAACGCTCACCATTCAACCCGGAACCCGTGGAACTCCCCCGTGGCCGGACCCGGGTTTACATGGATGTCTTCGACGGTGATTACCGGATTGTCCCGGGCATGGGCCAGCCGGACAAAATCGGCAAGGGCTGCAAGCGAACTCTCGGCCACCATCTCGACGGTGCCGTCGGGCATATTCCGCACGTATCCGTGAACTCCGGTGGCCTGAGCACAGGTTGCAACAAAGTGCCGGTATCCAACCCCCTGCACCCGACCCTTTGCCACGGCCGTGATCCGTTCCATACGGTACTTGAAGGAACCGAAATATTCATAAATTTTGGGAAATGTGTCCATAATTGTGAACCGGGTCTCCCGGATCACAGCGATATACTCAACGAGCAGGCCGACAGATTTGCGCGATCCGGGAACGACTCGGTCGAATCGAACAGCATCTTGTGGAGAGAAGATCCTGATGGTGTGTGAGACGTGGAACCGAGATCCCCGCTCCTTTCGTTCCCTTCTCCTCACTGTAACCCCCACAACGGCAGGGATACAAGTTTTTAAAGGATCGCGCCCCCATCTTATCCGCACATTGCAGGCAAGGATGTACGGGCATGAAATGGCAGTATCTCATCATTATCGGTATTATGATAGGTGTCATCCTTGCTGCCGGATGTACCGATGACGATGCGTCAACGGTTCCGCCGCCCCAGTCATCCATGGATGTGATCATGCCCGGTCAGTCTCTCGTTGTGACCAGTGATGTAACCGGTGATGGTATTGCCGGGGGAACCATTGACACGATCACGGTAACGATCTCGCTTGCGCCCGACAAGAAGCCCGTGGACATGGAGAAGATCGCAATTTACTATGCGGATATGATCAAGACCGAGACCCTGACACCGGTGTCAGGATTTCGGGGCGAGCCGGGGCAGGGCGAGTGGGCGATCGTTGATGTGAAGAATCAGGTCGGCAATACCAACAACCGGCTGGAAGACCGTGAAGGATTTGTGCTTCGCATCAACCCGAAGACCTATCTCCCGGCAAACCGGATCATCACGATGGTCATTCGGGCACCGGGTGATATCAACCCCCTCACCATCCGGAGAATTGCCCCCCCGACGATACTGGCACAGGGAAATATCCTGATCTCCCCGTGACAACCTTTCATTCAAAATTTTGGGAAAGAACCTGCCTAAAAAAGAGTTTTTAATAGGTCCGTCCGACCAGCGTTGCCTTGCCCGGCTTCCCGCAGACAATGCACGTTCCATCCGTGGACGCAACATACGGAGAACGGACTTCCGTGCCAAGGATGCTGGAGTTTGCCCTCTCCTCGATTGCATCCCCACAGCCACGTTCCCGGCACCAGTGGACAACCGCAACCTTTCCGTCATTGAGCGCGGTGTTGAGTGCATCCATGGAGTCCACGGAACAGAGGTGAGTCTTCGTGTGCTCCTCGGCCTTTGTGCGGATGGCTTCAGTGATCTCGGCAAGCACCGTTGTCACGCCGTCCACAACGGTTGCGAGCTCTATTGACGACTTCTCGCCCGTTCGCTTGACGGCCATCACCTTCCCGCCGTCCAGATCTCTCGGACCCAGTTCAAGCCGGAGCGGCACCCCCCGGAGTTCCCACCAGTAGTATTTCGCACCGGGTCGCATGTCGCGGGTATCCATCTTCACCCGGAAGCCGGCAGCCATGAGATCCGCCTCAAGGTTCTGTGCAGCTGCGAGCACGTCATCGTGCCGTTTCCCGATCGTGATCGGGACGATAACTGCCTGCACCGGTGCCACGGCCGGTGGGAGGATCAAGCCCTTGTCATCGCCATGCAGGCTGATGAGGGCAGCAATGCACCGCTCCGAGATCCCATAGCAGGTCTGGTTTGCGAGCTGCTGCTCCCCGTTCTTGTCCTCATAGTTGATGGAGAACGTCTTCGAGAAGTGCGTACCGAGATGATGGACGGTGCCGATCTGGAGGGTTTTGCCGCCTGGCATGATCGCGTCCACGGCCATAGTGTAATCGGCTCCCGGAAACTTGTCCCAGTCAGGCCGCTTCGAGATCGTGATCGGGATACAGAGCCCGTCGTAGAACTCCTGTGTCAGGCCAAGTTCGTATTCACACTGCGCTTCGGCCTCATCCCATGTTGCATGGACCGTGTGGGACTCCATGAACGAGGTGATCTCGCGGAGCCGGATCAACGGCCGGGTCTGCTTGGTCTCGTACCGGAACGTGTTGACGATCTGGTAGTACTTCATTGGCAGATCGGCATGCGAGCGGAGCCAGAGGGCATACATCGGGTAGATGGCCGTCTCACTCGTGGGCCGGAGGGCCAGTTTCACATCGAGCGGGGTCGTGCCCCCGTGGGTGACCCAGTACACCTCGTTCTCGAAGCCCTTTATGTGCTCGGCCTCCTTCATGAACTCCTGCTCAGGGATCAGCAGGGGAAAGAGCGTCTCCTCGTGATCACGGTCGAGGAGTTCGCGGAGCCGGTTGTACACGAACTTGCGGATCGCAAACCCGTAAGGGTACCAGACGTACAGACCCTTGACCGGGTAGCGGACATCCATGATCTCTGCCCGCCAGAGAATATCGTTATACCATCCGGAAAAGTCCTGCTTTGGCGGCAGGGTGCCTGCGTCGTCGTCCATGGTCTCCTCCTATGTGACTACATGTATGATAACCGGCGTAATAAAAGCCTCGACACACGCCGCCATGGCAACGAGGGGGAGGACCCAGAGGATGAAGTGCCGGGCAAAGTGCATTGCATCGAGACTGGTATCTCCCTCGCCGTACCACTCCGCGATCAGGGACTGGGCGAGCAGGACGCCGAGCGCCCCTGATATGATAAAGGCCGGGATCTCGAAGATGCCGTGGGGGAGGATGGCGGCTGCAACGAAGAGGGCCGGGTGTGTTTCATGCACCATCTCCATGATCGCGCCGATCACGATACCGTTCAGGCTCATGATGAAGATCGTCAGGATACCAAATGAGGCCCCTCCCAGAAAGAGAAGCAGGCAGGCACCGAGGTTATTGAAGAAGAGTTTCATGCACATATCTCCCGGGTTATCGACGGATATCTGCCCGGCAACTTCCTTTTCAAAGAGTTTCATGAGTTGTTCTCCCACCGCAGGGTTCTCTGCTGATCCGATCCAGCCGACACACATCGTGGCAAAGAAGAGGAGGAGGATGACAACCAGCGCATTCGCCAAGGGAGTGTTAGACATACAGGACCATCCGCACCATATCGCGGATACCGGGTGCAAACCCGACCACGATCATCGCAAGGAGCACGAGGTGCCAGAACGCCGGGTTCGCTTCCTTGCGGTAGAGCTGCATGATGTAGACGGCCGGGAAAAGGACGAGCAGTTTCAAGGGGAACATCACGAATGCCGTGCCGGTGAGATTGATCAATTGCGAACCCACCACGTGCACTTCCATGTACTGGAGGGCCGGGTGGAGGTCGATACCGAAACTGGTGGCGCTGGCATCTAAGAGCTGGCCGAAGATCAGGGTGATGTAGAGCGGGTCACGGACGTACTCCCATCTGCACACATACCTCATGAACGCCCAGACGAGTGTTGTCGCAGCGATGGCCATGAGCAGGATGATCGAGAGGACAGAGAGATCGACCCCGTGGTGGGTGGTGCTCCACGCAACAAGAATGAGCGAGGCAACAATGACCGAAACGACACCGGCCCAGAAGTAGAAGGAGAGGATATTCTTTGTCAGTCCCTGCAGCGTGAGATATCGGGAGAGGAAGAGCAGTGCTATGGTATAGAAAAAGAGGACAAAGTAGATGAGCGGCGTGATGAGCAGGAATTTCAGATCACCGGTGATCATGCCGGTATCTTCAATGACCCGTACAACGCCCCCGAGGACAACATACGGGAGGGTGGCGAGGATGAATGTCGTATCGATCTTGAAACCGATGTCGGAAAGCCACGTCGATGTCGAGAGCCAGCGGTAGAGCAGGTACACGCCGATTACAAGAATGATGGCATAGGTGAGGGTATCGACTATATTATAGGGCTGGCCGAGCCGGATGGGATCGATGTAGTATTTGTATATGAAATCACTAATCATCCTTGATTACAATGAGCGCAGATGCAATAAAATTACTCAAAGAGAAGGTCTTTGACAAGTCCCGGTGGATGCAGCTGCCCCGTGATGTGGTGATCGGTCATGATGTCTTTGGCCAGATCCCGGCGGTGTGCGAAGACCTGAAACTGGGGTCGTCTGCGTTCATGATCTCCGGGAAGAGCACCATGGAGCTCGCAGGCAACCGGGTCCGCGCTATCCTTGCCCGGGATCACGACGTGACGCCGTTCTTTGCCGAGGAGATCAGCGTGTCCGTGATCAAGGAAGCGGAAAAGGCGGCGGCAGGTGCGGATTTTCTCATCGGTGTTGGTGGTGGCAGGGTGATCGACACCGCGAAGATCGTCTCCTATAATCTCGACCGGCCGTTCATCTCCATCCCGACGGCTGCATCCCACGATGGAATCGCATCATCACGGGCATCGGTCTCGCTCGAAGGCGGGCACTCCTCTCTTGAGGCGCAGCCCCCGATAGCGATCGTGGCGGATACCGGCATCATCGCGCAGGCACCCCACCGGCTCCTCGCCGCCGGGTGTGCGGATGTGATCTCGAATTATACCGCAATCCTTGACTGGGAGCTGGCGCACCGGGTCCGGGGAGAGGAGATCAGTGAGTATGCACTTACGCTCTCGAAGATGACTGCGGAGATCCTGGTGAAGAATGCGGACCGGATCAAACCCCACCACGAGCAGTCGGCTTGGTTTGTGACAAAAGCACTGGTCTCCAGCGGGGTTGCCATGAGCATCGCCGGCTCGTCCCGGCCGGCAAGCGGCGGGGAACATAAGTTCTCTCATGCCCTGGATCGTCTTGCTCCGGGTAAGGCCCTGCATGGCGAGAGTTGCGGGATCGGCACCATCATCTCCATGTATCTCCACGGGGGCGACTGGCGGGGGATCCGTGCCTCCCTGAAGACGATCGGTGCCCCGGTGACCCCGGCCGACGTGGGAATTGAGGATGCGGTTGCCGTGCAGGCGCTCCTGATGGCAAAGGATATCCGTCCCGAACGCTTTACCATATTCGATATGGGGCTCACCAAAGAGTCGGCGGAAAATCTCGTGCAGATGCTTTACAAGGAGTGAGGTGATTAAGGGTGCCAGAAACAAAGACGAAAGTGACGCTGGTCGGGACGGTGCTTGCAAAGCAGGGCGTGGAGTTCATCTACGAAGGCGAAATTGCGGACTGCGGCACCTGCAAGGTGAAGAAGGCCTGCCACAACCTCCAGAAGGGCCGGAAGTACCGGATCGTGACGGTGCGCACCACGCACCACGAGTGCCCGGTCCATCTCAACGGGGCAACCGCGGTGGAGGTGACCGAGGCCCCGATCACCCTCCTTATCAGCCCGGAGATGGCGATCATCAACTCGAAGATCAAGCCGGAGTTCACCTGCAACAAGCACGACTGCCGGAGTTTCTCCCTCTGCCGTCCTGACGGGGTAACTGACGGCGAGAAGTATATCGTCGTGGATGTGCTGGGCAATGCCCCGAACATCTGCGAGAAAGGCCGGTCACTGAAGCTCGTGGAGATCAAGCCGGCATAATCCCCGTTCTGATTGTTGTAAAACTCTTATGCAATTGGAAATGGTGAGGGCATTCTATCTGCCCGCTGTTGCCACAGCCGCTCCGCCAGCGCAACCAGTTTTTCATAGCCTTCAACATCCCGGCGCCATCGTTCCGGTAATGCCGCAAGACCCCAGTAAGCCCCTGCAAGCGCCCCGGTACATGCACCGACCGTATCTGCGTCCCCGCCAAGGTTGACTGCCGAGAGGATGGCCATCTCGGAAGTCTTTGCCTGCATAAATGAATGAAGGGCCGCATGCGAACAGAGGACCGCATCCAGAGAAGGATCGGGATCATAATGATCGTAGTTCCCCAAAATCGTATGTACTTCCGGATGGGTGCAGAGCGAGCAGGCATGGCTGAAGGCTTTTTTTCGTGATACGCCGCGTATCATGTCGCTCACCATTGTGTTGAGGAACGCCGAACAATGACCCCCCACGGGATCATAGTGGGTGAGTGCTGAACAGGTGAGGCTGATCCCGTATACCTGCGGGGCGGGATAGAAGATGCCGAGGGGGAATCCCCTCATCACGCTGCCGTTCGTCCGGCTGCCCCCAAGGCGCTGGTGCACGATCCGGGCGGCCCGGTGCGGCACGGTCCCGGATCGCACAAGATCAAAGAAGAAAGTTGATGTAGGACCGAACCATTCACGGCGTTGTATATATCCTGAATATAATTTTATAACAAGGTCTTCCGGGTCAAAGCGCTTACCGGATGCGAGCGATTCCGCGACCGCAGTTGCCTGGATGGTGTCGTCCGTGACTTCACCCTTTTTTCGAAAATGGCGCCCACCGGGCCGCATTTGGGTCAGCCACGCTTCAGGTCTTCGAGATCCTTCCAAAGGCGCACCCAACGCGTCCCCAATTGCGAGCCCCGCAAGTGATCCCCCGTGCCGCATTGTTCCTGTTATAAATCTCATCAATAAGGTATATGTGCACCATCACAAAAAAGGATCAAATTGGAAAAGGTGAGAGTGTGCAAAAGGAAGAGTTACTGCATTTACACATGCTGATGATCCACATCAAGAAGTACTACGAAGGCGTCTCCCACGAAGAGATTGAGACCGGACGTTACAATTCTCTGGCAATATCACCGGTTCATATCCACAAGGACAAGAAAGCGCACAAGGACGCCCTCTTAACGCTGGGCGATGAGATCGTCTCCCATATCCATCACCACCCCCAACCCGTGGTGAACTATTCTTCCGAGTCTGCTACCCAGAAAGTTGCAGCCGAACATTAATCTTTTATGGACGAGGCAGTGGCGTTCCGGGAGATGATCTCCCGTATCCTCGCCCTCCCCCCGGGTGAAGAGGCAGTCGTATCCGCCAAGATCGCGATCTGCCGGAAGTATGCCCTTCCGGTTGTCCCGAAGAACTCGGCAATCCTAGCTGCAGCGCTTCCCGATGAACGGGAGTCCTTGAGAAGACGCCTGCTGGTCAAGCCCAGCCGGACCCTCTCCGGTGTTGCTCCGGTTGCCGTGATGACCTCCCCGGCCCCCTGCCCGCACGGCAAGTGCCTTCCCTGCCCGGGAGGCCCGGATCATCCGTTCCATTCCCCCCAGAGTTACACCGGTGAGGAACCCGCAGCAAAACGGGCACGGGAGCACGGGTACGACCCGTTCCGGCAGGTCCATGCCCGGCTCGAACAGTTCGAGGTGCTCGGCCATAACGTGGACAAGGTGGAACTGATCGTGATGGGCGGGACGATGACCGCCCGGCCGGTGGAGTACCAGGAAGCGTTTGTCTCCCGGTGCATCGAAGCGATGAACACCTATCCCGGCGGCACACCTGCCGACCAACCGGTCTCTGTTGATACCGTCATTGAAGCAAATGAGACCACCCCGGTTCGCTGCGTAGCGATCACCTTCGAGACCCGGCCGGACTGGTGCAAGCGGGAACACATTGACCGGATGCTTGCGCTCGGTGTCACCAAGGTGGAGCTGGGAGTCCAGCATACGGACGATGCAGTTCTCACCTTCAACCGGCGCGGGTGCATGGTTGCCGACACCGTTGCTGCAAACACCCTCCTCCGGGATGCGGGCCTGAAGGTGGGGTTCCACATGATGCCCAACCTTCCCTCGTCAACCATTGCCGCGGACCGGGTAATGTTCGAGACGATCTTCTCGGACCCCCGGTTCAAACCCGACTTTTTGAAGATCTACCCGACCCTCGTTACCCCGGGCTCGGAGATTGAGGATCTCTGGCAGCGGGGCGGGTACTCCCCGTATGGAGAAGACGAACTCGTGGACCTGATCGCGTACGGGAAGGCGCTCATCCCCGAGTTCGTCCGGCTCCAGCGGATCCAGCGTGACATCCCGGCAACCCTGATCGTGGCCGGCTCAAAGCATTCCAACTTCCGCCAGCTCGCCCAGAACCGGTTGACACGTCACGGGAAGCACTGCCGCTGCATCCGCTGCCGGGAGATCGGCCGGCTCCCGTCCCTTGCTGAAGCGGAGATCCGGGTGACGCAGTACGAGGCATGCAACGGCCAGGAGTTCTTCATCTCCGCCGTATCCGGGGATTCCCTAATCGGGTTTGCCCGGCTCCGCTTCCCGTCGCAGGTGTACCGGCCCGAACTGGAAGAGTCCGCGCTCCTGCGGGAACTTCACGTGTATGGAAGTCTCGTACCGGTCGGGGAGAATGCAGAGTCCGAGGAGTGGCAGCACCGCAATTACGGGCGGGTGCTCCTTGCCCGGGCAGAAGAGATTGCTGCCCGGTCGGACTACCGGTATCTTGCGATCATGAGCGGTATCGGGGTCAGGCCCTATTACCGCAGGCAGGGCTATGAACGTAAAGGTCCCTATATGGTTAAGGGGTTGTCATGAACCCGGCCACAACCGAATTTCTCCGCCAGCGTTTTACCGAATATTACAAAAAGACGGTGCTTGTCTCGCCTACGTCGCTTGAGCAGCGCGAATGGGGATTTGTGCTCTTCAACCCGGGTGCCTCCGAGATGCGGATGCGGCGCCATATCGCTTTCTCGGGCCGCGAGGAACTCTCCGATTATATCCGGAACCTGATCCCCCAGCATGCCTACTACTCGACGGCCTATTACGAGAAGCCTGATGCCGGGACGATGGCGGACAAGGGCTGGTGCGGGGCAGACCTGATCTTTGACCTGGATGCCGACCATATCGTGCGGGGCCCCTACGACCAGATGCTGGCCCGGGTCAAGGAGGAGACCGAGAAACTCCTCGCTATGCTGACGGTTGAGTTCGGTATGGACCCCAAGAGCATCGAACTCGTCTTCTCGGGGGGTCGCGGGTACCATGTCCACATCCGGGACATCGCGTTCCGGGGCTGGGGCAGTGCTGAGCGCCGTGAACTGATCGATTACATCTGCGGGATCGGGATCGACCCGGCCGCCATGCTCACGGGAAAGCTGCCCTCTGCCCCCGGCTGGCAGGCCAGGTACCGCGAGGCGCTCCTTGAATATCTTGGCTGGATCGGGACCCTGCCGGAACCCGAGGCACTCGCCTACCTGACGGCGATGGACGGGATCGGGAAAGATTCGGCAGCAACATTCCTCAAAACCCGGGAAGAGATCATGGCAGATATCCGCCTGCGACCCTCGGCCATGATCCTGAAGAACCGGGTGCTCGGGATCCTTGTCGCGCAACAGGAGGGGGATCTCAAGAAACGGCTCCTCACCCGGGCTGCCCTTGCGGATGAGCCGGTCACCACCGATACGAAACGGCTGATCCGGATGCCGACCTCCCTGCATGGGGGGAGCAGCATGCAGGTCCAGCACCTCGAACTCCGCGAACTCCATGACTTCGACCCGCTGACCGATGCCGTGGTCTTCGGCACCCGGGACGTGAAGGTGGATCAGAAGTTTCATGTGAAGATGCCGATGCTCGGAAGCACTTATGAGATCCAAAAGGGCATCACTACAGTACCGGAAGCGGTAGCAGTATTCCTCTGCTGCCGCGGCATGGCTGACATAGCCTGAAAGGATCGACCATGAATCTTGACGACCTGCGCAGCATTCTCCTCTCCGAGCGTGAGACGGGAAGACTCACCTCTGTTGCCCCCGATATCTTCGATAAGGGGCACACCGAGCTTGCGGCGATCACCAAGAAAGTCTATGCGTTTGAGGATCCGTTCTCTGATGAAGCCCGGTCCCTGATCGATGAGACCCTCTCAATCCGGGAGACCCTGCACGAGATCTTCTCGATCCGCACCCGCAAGATCCTTGCCCTCACGATGATGCATGCCGAGGGCAACTATTACGACCGCGAAGAGGTGAAGCGGATGATCCCGGCCGAGCGGGAGATGTTCAACCAGAGCACTGCCGCAGTTGAGCAGAGCCAGCGCGTTCTCTTGCAGAACCAGCCGCACGCAGCGATCACGACCGCTTCCCAGCAGGCACCTCCCCTTGAGAACCCGGTGTTTGCTGAAGACGATGAAGTGGACGATGCCGGCCCGGTCTCCTGTGCGGAGGAACCTGCCGCCCCGCGACCGCAGGCCCTTCCTGTTGCCGGGGGAACCGTTCCCGCGCCCATCGTCCACCCCTGCGCACTGGTCCGGGTACTCGAAGATATGGACTCTTTTCTGGGAGTTGATGGGAGGATTTATACCCTCTCAAAAGGAGATATAGTGACGCTTCCTGAGCGGAATGCTGCGGTCCTGAGTGAACGCAACATAGTGTTAAATATCAATCTCTGCAAATAATATTGCTATTCGATTCGGGAATAATCGGTGAAAATTTTATGAAGATGCCAGCAAAATTTACGACATACTGCCCGTTCTGCAGGAACCACCAGGTGCACGAAGTCGAGAAGGTAAAGAAGAGCAAGACCACCGGCCTCCACTGGATTGACCGCCAGAAGGCGCGGAGAGGCCAAGTGGGCAACATGGGGAAGTTCTCAAAGGTGCCCGGTGGCGACAAGCCCACGAAGAAGATCAATGTCCGGTACCGCTGTGTCACCTGCAAAAAGGCGCACCTGCGCAAGGGTTACCGTGTCGCGAAATTCGAGCTGACGGAGTGAGTTGAATATGGTAAGCCAGATTCGGGAAAACCGGAGTAAATTCTATAAGGTAAAGTGCCCTGACTGCGAGAACGAACAGGTTCTCTTCGAGAAGGCCAGCACGGTCGTCAAGTGCGTTGTCTGTGGCAGTGAACTTGCCACCCCCGCCGGGGGACGTGCGAACATCAAGGCAGAGATCGTCCAAGAGCTCCAGTGAGTCTCCCCATGGCAGATCGCGAGTGGCCACAGGAATCGGAACTGGTTGTCTGCACGGTCGAGAACGTCAAGGACTTTGTGGCCTTCGTCTCGCTCGATGAGTACAACGGCCGGCAGGGTCTCATCCCCATCTCGGAGATTGCGACCGGCTGGATCAAGTACATCCGCGATCATATCCGCGAAGGCCAGAAGATCGTCTGCAAGGTGCTCAATGTCGACCGGACCCGTGGTCACATCGACCTGTCCTTAAAGGACGTCAACGAGCACCAGCGCCGCGAGAAGATCCGCGAGTGGAAGAACGAGTCCAAGGCCCAGAAGTGGCTCGGGTTTGTTGCAGAACAGACTGGCGAGCCGCTCGCAGCAATAGAAGACGTCATCTACAAGAAGTACGGGGCATTTTACCCGGTCTTCGAGGATATCGTCATCGATCCCGAGACCTCCTTGAAGAAGCTCGGGTTCGGCAAGAAGGTCTCCGAGGTTCTCCTCCATGTTGCGCAGGAGAGCGTGAAGGTGCCCCATGTCGAAGTGACCGGGCACCTGGTCCTCGAATCGATGCGGCCCGACGGTGTTGAAGTGATCCGGAAAGCGCTCGAGAAGGCGAGCACCTCCAAGAGCGCCGGTGCTGAGATCGAACTCTTATATCTCGGAGCACCCACCTACCGTATCAAGGTGAAGGCACCCGATTACAAGGCTGCCGAGAAAGCGATCGAGAAGTCTGCAAATGCCGCAATCGCCGTTCTGGAGAAAGCCGGTGGCGAAGGCAAACTCATCAAGAAACCAAAGTCCGGGAAGTAACGCAACCATGAGCGGTCGTATCCGGCACTGCCCGGCAGATCATATCTATACTCTTTCTTTGACCTGTCCGGTCTGCGGCAAACCGACCGCTGTTGCCCATCCGGCCCGGTTCTCTCCTCTAGACAAGTACGGTAAGTACCGCAGGCTGGCCCACCATGATTGAGGATATCGCCGTCACCTACCTCCCATCGTTTGACAGATCGAAACTCTCCAATCCGATACTCATCGAGGGCCTCCCCGGCATCGGCCAGGTGGGAAAACTCGTTGCCGAGTACATGATCCATATCCTTGAGGCGGAGAAGATCGGCGAGATCCACTCGCTCTACTTCCCTCCTCAGGTGGTGATCGAAGAGGACGGTCTCGCCCGGCTGGCACGGAACGAGCTGTACCTCTACCGCTCGGAAGGAAAAGAGCTGGTGTTTTTGGTGGGCGACCACCAGAGCACGTCTGGCGAGGGGCATTACATCCTCGCGGATTGCTACTGCGGGATTGCCGAGGAGCTGAAGGTGAAACGGATCTACACGCTCGGCGGCTTTGGCGTGGGCCACCTCGTGGATGCGCCCCGGGTGCTCGGTGCGGTGAACCGCCTTGGTCTCCGCGAGGAGGTTGAGGCACTGGGTGTGACGTTCAACCGTGATGAGCCGGGCGGCGGGATCATCGGTGCCGCGGGTCTGATCCTCGGGCTCTCAGGCCCCATGGGGATCGATGCAATCTGCCTGATGGGTGAGACGAGCGGGTATCTCGTGGACCCGATGAGTGCGGCAAACGTCCTTGCGATCCTCTCAAAATTGATCGATGTGCCCGTAGACCCGACGAAGCTCAACGACCGGGCCGCCGAGATGGAGAAGGCGATCGAGAGCATGGTCGAGGGCGAGAAGGGAAAAGAAGAGGAACTGAGTTATATCGGGTGAAGGATACGGTTCTGGCTTCCGTATCTTTCACTCCCAGTTTTTTTAGATCTCTTTTTCCAGAAATGTCAAAATCTCCTCAATATCCGGCACCGAGTGCACCGGGTAGATCTTCACGAACACAACCCGCTGCTTCTCGTTTACAATGATATTCACCCGCTCAGAGAACCCGTTCCCGTCGCGGAAGATCCCGTATTTTTGTGCAACCGCCCCGTGAGGCCAGAAGTCGCAGAGCAGCGGGGTTTTTGTAATCCCGAGGCTCTTTGCCCATGCCTTCTTGCAGGGTACGGAATCGACACTGATACCCACAGGAATGCAGTTGTTGGAAAGGAGCCGATCCTGGTTCTCTTCAAGCGACTGCATCTGGGCAGCGCAGAAATCTGTCCACGCGAGCGGGTGGAACGAGAGGAGCACGCGTTTACCTGCCTGTTCGTAGAGACCGAACGTCTTGTCATTCTGGTCTTTTAACGAGAGGTTCGGGGCAGCATCGCCCACCTGCACCATACCTGCCTGTGTCATAGGATCACCATAACTGGTGTTCTTGGTGTCGGAAGGTATGAGGTTATGCATAGCGGCCGGGCCGGCCCGGTTACCCATGCGTACGCAGGGGTCCCATCCACCACAATGTCTGCCCCTGCCCGACCCCCCTCTGCTGCCAGTGGAAGGAAAATTTCTAAAATTTACATCTGTTATTCCACTGGAAATATAGGTGTTTTATGGCCCCGCGGAAAGGGGGGTCGGGCAGGGGCAATCCGGTTTTTTTTCGATCGGATTGAGAGACCCGCGGTCGATCCGGCCATAACATGGGGGCCGCTCTTCCCCACAAGTATGTCTGTACAAACCGGAGATCGCCCATAAAACCGGCTGGTATGAACAGACGCTTGCCCCCCTCCGACCCCCCATCACGGTGGTACCGGGTCGGCTCCTGCATGGGGTCCGCAGGTGTTTTAGGCATACCGATACCCTCATATCGGACGATTGGCAACATCCCTGTACACCAATGACCGAAGAATTTTCCGATATCCCGGTATTCATGGAGCAGATGGCAGAGTCGATCAAGAAGACCACGACCCTGCTGGACAAGGCCGAGACCTCCGCGTTCTTTGACCGGATGCTTGCGGCCCGGAGGATCTATGTGGCCGGGGCCGGCCGGTCAGGGCTCATTGCCCGGGCCTTTGCCATGCGGATGCTCCACCTGGGCTTCGATGTCTACGTGGTCGGTGAGACGATCACGCCGGCCTTGCAGCCGGGCGATACCTTCGTGGTCTTCTCGGGATCCGGGGAGACGCACTCGATGGTGACGTTTGCAAACACGGTCAGGGGCCTCGGGGGCAGTGTCTGCCTCATCACCGCCTCGCCCGATTCGAGCCTGAGCAGGATCGCAGACTGCGTCGTGAACCTCGGTGACCTGACCGGGTACTACAAGGGCGATACCTCCACGTTCGAGGAACGGCAGGTGACCGGACAGTACCGGTCAGCTGGAGCAGCATTTGCCCCGCTGGGCACGATGTTCGAGACCATGGCCTTGATCTTCTCGGATGCCGTCATCTCGGCCCTGATGGAGGCAAAGAAAGAGGGTGCCCTTGATCTGAAGGGACGGCTCCTCAATGTCGATGGATGAAGATTAACCCTGTTTTTTTTCCAATAACACCCTGGACCTGAAGGAATCATGCTCGTCACTGCCGATCTCCATATCCACTCCCCGTACTCGATCGCCGTCTCCCGTTTCATGCAGCCGGAGCAGTTGCTGAACAACTGCGTTACCAAGGGCATCGGTGTCCTTGGCACGGGCGATGCCCTCCAGCCCGACTGGCAGAACGGGTGGAGACCGTTTCTGGAGAACGATGCCGGCATTGTGATCGTGCCGCAGACCGAGATCGAGGACAAGAGCCGTGTTCACCACCTGATTTTGGCAGAAGACCTAGCCCAGTTCGACCAGCTCCGCGACCTGCTCAAAGGAACCTGCAAGAGTTTTGAGACGAGTGGCCGGCCCCATGTGTACCTGACCGGCGAAGAGATTGCGAACGCTGCCCATGATGTCGGGGCGCTGGTGGGCCCGGCGCATGCGTTCACCCCGTGGACCGCGCTATACGCGTACTTCGATTCCGTCCCGGCCTGCTACGGGGATGCACCGATCGACTTCCTGGAACTCGGCCTCTCCGCGGACAGTTCCTACGGTGCCGCGATCCCCGATCTCGCGGGCATCCCGTTCCTGACCAACTCGGATGCCCACAGCCCCTACCCGGACAAACTCGGTCGCGAGTTCAACCGGATCCGTATCACCAGCCCCACCGCAAAGGCGGTGCTCGCTGCTCTCCGGGAAGGAACAATCGAGATGAATGCCGGGTTCTTCCCCGAGGAAGGCAAGTACAACCGCACGGCCTGCACTAGGTGCTATGAGCAGTATTCCCTGAACGATGCGATCCGGCACCAGTGGCGGTGCCCGGCAGATGGCGGGATCATCAAAAAAGGCGTATCCGACCGGGCACAGGAGCTCGCGCATGGCGGCAGGGCCACCCCCCGGCCCCCGTATCTCCACGTCCTCCCGCTCGCCCAGATCATCCAGACCATGGAAGGGGCCTCGTCGCCGAACACCAAGAAGTGCAGGGCGATCTATGCTTCATTCATGACGGCGTTCAACAACGAGATCGCCGTCCTGATCGATCTCCCCATATCGGAGATACGGGCGGTCCACCCGAACGTGGCGGACGCAATCGAGGCCCTGCGGAGCGGGACCGTCACCCTTCACCCGGGCGGTGGCGGGAAGTACGGCACCTTCTCGCTGCGACCGATGACCTGAACGGTCCTCACCCTTATCCTCACGTTCCTCTCGTTCTCCAGCCTGCGTGGGGGAATATCCTTTTTCCCGACAGGCGTTCATTAATACTTGGAAGAGGTAGCTGTGGAACTCGGCCTGATCGCGAATATCCTGATCGTCTTTGCTGTGGCGCTCGTTGTCGGAATGATCTTTAACCGGATCAAGGTCCCGCCGCTTGTAGCCTTCATCCTGACCGGTGCAATCGTCGGGCCATACGGCGTCTCCATCATCAAGGGCCAGGACCAGGTGGCCATGCTCGCGGAGCTCGGTATCATCCTGCTGCTCTTCACCATCGGCCTCGAGTTCTCGTTCAAGGACCTCTGGAAGATCCGCGCCATCGCCATCGTCGGTGGCGCCCTCCAGGTCATGCTCTCGTTTGCGTTCTTCTGCGGTTTTGCGTTTATTATGGGGCTTTCCCTGAACCAGGCCATCCTGATGGGTTTTTTGTTCTCCCTGTCCAGCACTGCCATCGTGCTCAAACTGCTGCACCAGCGGGGGGAGATGGACTCCCCGCACGGCAGTATCGCGCTCGGCATTTTGATCTTCCAGGACCTCATGGCCATCCCCATGATCATGGCGATCCCGTTTCTCGCGAGCATCCCCCAGCTGGACCCCACGCCCCTGCACTCCGGTGAAGCGCTCGTCAACCTGATCGTCTATGACCTCATGATCGTGCTCATCCTCGTTGCCCTTGCAAAATGGGTGATCCCCCGGGTCATGCACGAGATCGCACGGACCCGCAACCAGGAACTCTTCCTGCTCGTTGTCATCCTGACCTGTTTCGGGGTTGCATGGATGGTCTCGTTCACCGGGATCTCCCTTGCGATCGGCGCCCTGCTTGCGGGGCTGATCATCTCGGGTTCAGAGTACAGCCACCAGGCTGCAAGTATCGTCCTCCCGTTCCGCGACATCTTCACGAGTTTCTTCTTCATCTCGGTGGGAATGCTCGTGGATATCCGGTTCCTGATGGCAAATCTCTGGATTGTGCTGTTCCTGATCGTGATTGCCATTGTGGCAAAGGCACTGCTTGCCACCGCGGCTCCCCTTGCACTTGGGTACCCCCTGCGCACTGCGATCATGGCCGGGCTTGCCCTGGCGCAGGTGGGAGAGTTCTCGTTCATCATTGCCCAGAGCGGGTTTGATGTGGGTATTCTCCCGGCCGAGACCTACCAGATGTTTTTGATCGTTGCGCTGATGACCATGGCAGTTACGCCCTTTGTGATCGGTATCGGCCAGCCGCTTGCCGGGCGGCTCTGCAAAGTGCCTGCGTTCGCCTGTATTGCGCAGGGCACGTGCAGTACCGATGAGAACGGGAAAAGCCCGGCCAGGACCGATCACCTGGTCATCATCGGGTACGGGGTCACCGGCAGGAACCTGGCCCGGACCGCGTCCCGTTCGGGTATTGAATACTCGGTGATCGAGCTCAACCCCGATCTCGTCAAGGCGGCCCGGCAGGATGGCGAGACGGTTGTGTTCGGGGATGCAACAGCAGACGGGGTGCTGATCCACGCAGGTATCCCGGCCGCCCGCATTGCCGTGGTTGCGATCAATGATCCGGTGGCGACACGGAAGATCGTGGACCTCTGCCGGCGCCTCAATCCTGCCCTCACGATCATCGTGCGGACGCGGTATGTGAGCGAGGCAAAGGATCTGCATGATCTCGGCGCGAACGAGGTGATTGCCGAGGAGTTCGAGACCTCGGTCGAGATCTTCACGGTGGTGCTGCACAAATATTTCATTCCCCGGGACCAGATCGAGACCTTTATTGCGGATATCAGGGCCGATGGCTACCGGATGCTCCGCAGCACTAATGCCGTGCACGGAACGCTTCCCGATCTCGTGCAGCACATTCCCCATATTACCCTTGCGTCGCTTGCCGTTGAACCGGGTTCAGCGCTGGATGGCATCACCCTTGGCGGTATCTCCCTGCGAAAACAGACCAACCTCCTCATCCTTGCCATCAAGCGGGGCGAGGAGACGCTCACCGGCCTGAGCGGTGAGACCCGGCTTCTGGCCGGAGACATTGCGATCATCTATGCCACGCCGGAAGATATCGCGAAAGGCGCCCGCCTCTTCTCACGACCGGATGCGCCCTGAACTGCCAGGCCTTTTTTTGCCGCCGGTACTGCCCAATCGCGGGGGGCCCGGCAATCGTAAATATTAATGGACGATACAACCAACATGATCACTCAATGCTCAAAGTACATCGGGATATCTGTGGATATTGCGGATGCTGTGTATCGGTCTGCCAGGAGGGTGCCCTCGAACTGATTGACGCATACCTGTCCGTTGAGAAGAACTGCACCAGCTGTGGTGTCTGCGCAAAGGTCTGCCCGCTCGGGGCCCTGGAGGTCGTGCATGAAGAATAAGTATGACGTCCTTGTCATCGGGGGAGGACCCGCCGGTGCCATCGCCGCAAAGACTGCCGTGGAAAAAGGCCTCTCGGCATGCATTGTTGAGAAGCGACCGGCAATCGGCGCCCCGGTCCGCTGTGCAGAAGGGATCGGCAAGGAAGCCCTTTTAGAGTTCATTGAACCCGACCCCCGCTGGATCTCAGCAGAGATGACCGGTGCAGGTATTGTAGCTCCCGATGGCTTTTTCATGAAACTCGAATCGGCAATGGCCGGCAGCAAGGTCGGGTATGTGCTCGACCGGAAGTTCTTCGACCGTGAGCTGGTCTGGAAGGCTGCCGAGGCCGGTGCCGATGTGGCGGTCAAGTCCCGGGCAACCGCACCGATTATGGAGAACGGCGTGGTCAAAGGGGCAAAGATCGAGGCGGGCGGGAAGGTAACGAATGTTCACGCCACCGTCGTGATTGCAGCCGATGGCGTGGAATCGAAGTTCTCGAAATGGTGCGGCATCGATACCACCGTCCCGGTGCGGGAGATCATGAGTTCCGTCCAGTACGTGATGACCGATATCGATATCGATCCTTCGTCAACCATCTTCTACCTCGGCAACGAAGTCGCTCCTGAAGGCTATCTCTGGGTATTCCCGAAAGGCAAGCGGACCGCGAACGTTGGTATCGGCATCTCCGGCAAGAAGAGCGGGGAAGGTCACCGGGCCAAGGATTATCTGGACCGGTTCGTGAAGAAGACCTTCCCCCACGGGAAGACCATCGAGTTCAGCCCCGGTGGAGTCTCCGTCTGCCGGCCGCTTCCCTGCACGGTAGCAGACGGCCTGATCATTGCCGGCGATGCGGCACGGGTCGTAGACCCCCTCACCGGTGGCGGCATCTACAATGGGATGTTCACCGGCAAGCTTGCGGCAGAGACCGCGGCTGACTGCATCGGCAAGGGCGATCTCTCCAAGAAGGCACTGATGGCCTATGACAAGGAATGGCGTGCCTCCAAGATGGGTAAAGCGATTGAGCGCAACTACCACATCAAGGAATACTTAATTAAACAGCCCGATACGAAACTCAACGAGATCATCCATTCGGTCTCAAAACTCGATCTCTCGGAGTTCTCCACCCTCAATCTGATAAAAGAGATTATCCGGGTAAACCCGAAGCTTGTGCTGGAACTCGGAGCCCTTGCGGCTTCACTCCGCTGATCTTTTTAACTGTTTGTTGAGCAGCCGCAGGCAGTCGTCCTCGGCCTCTTTTTTGGTAAATACCGTAAAGATATCCTGTGGCTGGATCTTCACATTCCCGCTGGGGATGATCAGTTCCCCACCGGTCCGGCGGATCGCGATGAAGACGAAGTCCTTCACCTTCAGTTCGCGGATCTCGTGACCGACAATCGGGGCACCGGCTTCTGCCACGATCTCGAAGATGGAGCCGCCCGGGATGGAGGCGAGCTGCTGGAGCTGGGGGTTCTGGGTCCAGTAATAGAGGCGGGCCGCCACCAGTTCGTCGGGGTTCTCGCTGATCCGGACGCCCACTTCCTTGAAGAAATCGGAATGGGCGATCTGATTGACGATTGCTACGACATTGGGCACCCGGAACTTCTTGGCCAGCCAGCAGGTCATCAGGTTGACGGAGTCGTCGCTCGTGGTGGCGATCAGGGCATCGGCCCGGTCGATCCCTGCTTCCTCAAGAACGGTCTTGTCGGTGGCGTTGCCGGTCACCGCAAGGACATCGTAGTGCTCGAGCAGTTCGCTGCACCGGCCCTCATCCTGATCGATGACAACGACCGTATGTGCATGTTCCACTGCTGTTTTGGCAAGGCTTCTGCCGATCCCGCCCAGCCCCACGATGACAATATACATACCTACCGGTTACCACCAATGCCATTGAAATAATTTGCGCATCAACCACTTCATGTGATCTGCGGGGTTGACGAGGCGGGCAAAGGTTCGGTTTTAGGTCCCCTGGTGGTGGCGGCGGTGGCGATCCCGTCCGAACGCGCGCTGGACGACCTTGGTGTCAGAGACTCAAAACTGCTCTCCCCCCGGGAACGCGAGCGGTTGTATGCCCTGATCAAAAAACGCTGCAAGGTTGCCACGGTCCGGCTCGATGCTGCGGATATCGATGTGATCCGCCTTGATATGACCCTCAACGTTGCCGTGGCACGCGCTCATGCGCAGGCGATCAACAAACTCTCTCCGTCCTGCGCGTACGTGGATGCCTGCGATGTCAACTGCCTCCGCTATGCCGAGATGGTGAAAGGGCATCTCACGCATTCCTGCGAGATTGTATCGGAGCATCACGCCGATGACAAATTCCCGGTCGTCTCGGCGGCAAGTATTGTGGCGAAGGTGACCCGCGACCGGGCCATTGCAACCCTCTCAAAAAAATACGGTGACATTGGCAGCGGCTATCCCTCCGACCCGGTCACCATCCGGTTTCTCAACACCTGGATTGACGAGCACAAGACCCCCCCGCCCATTGCCCGGAAGAGCTGGAAGACGGTCAGCGCCATCCTTGCACGAAAACAGCAGCGAAGCCTGCTGGACTTCTGAGCGCGGAATCGTTTCTGAATCAACGGGCCGGACGGTTCCCTTGTGCGTGTTTTATCTTGAAAAAAATGCCATAGCTTGTGATGGACTGGCTTCTTGTCCTTGTGTTAATCATCGCAGCCTATGGAATAGCGGCGTATATCATCCGCACCCACCACCTGTGGGAGAAGCATGTCGTCTTCTACGGGCCGATCCTTGCAATCAAGACTGAACGAGTGGGATTCTTTGACTGGTTCGCCCGGTACCGCACGTTCTTCCGGATCTACGGGACGATAGGCGTGCTCATGGTCATCGTGGTATCCGTGCTGATGACGGGCATGTTGTTCCTATCGCTCCAGACAACCATTGTGCAGCAGCCGGAACCGACCGCGGTCAACGAACTGCGCAACATGCTCGCAATTCCCGGCGTCAATGATTTCATTCCCCTCACAATAGCCGTCCTTATCGGCCTGATTGTGACGATGGTGGTCCATGAGTTCGGCCATGCCATCTTGTGTCGTGTTGAAGGAATACGGGTCCGGGCCATGGGGATCCTCATCCCCGTCATCCCCATTGGTGCCTTTGTGGAGCCCGACGAGGAGGACCAGGAGAAGTCAAAAGGGCTGGCAAAGATGCGGATGTTCGGGGCGGGCATCACCAACAACATCGTGCTGGGGCTGCTCTGTTTCGGGGTGCTGGTGGTCCTGCTCGGTTTTGCCACTCCCCTTTCGACTCCTCTCGTGAGCGGTGTCTATGCCGGCGCTCCTGCCGATGCAGCGGGATTTCCGGCAAATTCGCTGATCACGGAAGTCAACGGGATCAGTGTTGCGAGCAGGGATGATGTTGCACGGATTCTCGATGCCACCCGTCCCGGTGATACGATAACGCTCCGTTCTGAAAACCACGGCGTTCCCGCGACCCATACCCTGACCCTCGCCGCGTGGCCGGCGGAAATGAGCATCAAGACGAGCGGGTACATGGGAGTCTCCTACTACGATGCCGGCCTGTTGAAGAGGATCTTCAACAATATGTTAAGCCCGGTCGGCTTCCTCGTCCTGCTGGCCATCCCGATCTGGGTGATCCTCGATCCCTCTCAGTACGGCTCGTTCATGATCCTGATGAACGAGAGCGCCGGGTCAGTGATGTGGGACGTGCCGTTCCCGTTCTTCTGGTTTATCATCCAGCTCCTCTTCTGGTGCGGGTGGTGGAACCTCGTGGTGGGCACCTTCAATGCGCTCCCGCTGGTGCCGCTTGACGGGGGATATATCCTGAAAGAGGGTGTTGACCGGCTTCTCGAAAGGAAGGGGCTGATCCGGTATTCGGGACATGTGGTTGCTGCCGTCAGCTATGCGATGCTGGTGGTCATCCTCGCGATCTTCCTGCTGCCCAAACTGCTCCATTTGTAATACATACCATTCTTTTCAAGATATTTTCAAAATTTTTATATGGGTCATTGAATCAGATCCTTTCATGGATGGGGATCTGAGATCATACCTGAATTCCTGGTTTTTTGTGCTTACCCTGGTTGTCATGATCTGCATGATTGCCGGGTGTACCCAACCGGGCACCGGGGCTGGGGGATCGACAAAAGGACCGGGTGGCTGTGATTCGGCGGCAACCTGCAGCGCCTACTGCCAGCAGCATGGTCCTGAATGCGACCAGTTCTGCAAGGATAATCCTGCCGCATGCAGTGGATCAGCGGGTGCACCGGCAACCAAATCCGACGGGAAGGGAGATTTTAGCACGGGCACCTCATGCGATACCCCGGCAATCAAACAGAAATTCACCGATCAGGTGAATACTATCCTTGTCTCTCCGCCGGATTCCCTGCGTCCTCCCAACTGGCAGACCAAGATCCTTCCCGCTGGCAATCCCTACCCGGGGTATTATTACGATATATCAACGGCCTTTGGTCCGGCCATCGATTCACAGACAACCGGGTGGTCGGGGACGGGTGAACCCCCCCGCATTCCCGGTCTCGATTATTTTATTATCGGATACTGGGGGGAAATACCAAAAGGTAAGGGTGGAGACATGGGTGAGCAGTCAGCAGACTCAGTCGATCTCTCGAAGTACCAGCTTGCGGTCTTCTATACCAACGTTTCCGGAAAGTCACAAGCGGCAATGATCAATTCCCTGCCCGATTTAACGATAAGCGAATCGGATGCAAAGGCATTTTTCGCCTCGAAGATCAAGAAGTCATTCATCGATCTCGATGATAAGCAGTTGACCCGTTCCGGTAACGGGAAAATGTACGAAGTCATCTGGCATGACTCGGACAATACCCAGGACTACTGGGATGTCCAGATCGGTATCGGTTATCTCGCCATAGGGCAGGGAAAAGTCTACTCTGCAGAGTCCCAGCTCAAGGGGGATCCCGGGACCATATGGAGGTACCATGCCTGCAAACCATGCGAGAACTGCGACAACTGGGGTGTAGAAAAGGCCTTCAATAAAGACTGCTCACGGGAGTCCGATTGCCTAGGTGGGCTGTCCTGCCGGGGCGGTTACTGTGTTGACCCGAAAACTGCGGGCTCGTCAGCGGTATCCTCTCCTGCCGTAACGGCGGGATCTGCACCGGCTCAGATAAATGGCGGGCCGGGAAATACCGGGGCCCCCGGGTCGGTATGCAGTTCTGGTAACGATTGTGCATCGGGTCTCTCCTGCAAGGGCGGGATCTGTGCGGTACCTTCTGGACCCGCGTAAGATACCAAAAACTATCTCTTTTCATGCCGTCTTTGGGACTGCCGGGCAGAAAAGTGCCTGTTAAAAAAAAAGGATGTGTTCCCGAACGTATCCGGGAATTATTCCACGGGCTCTTTTTCGAGCGGTAACACTTTCCGCTTGCTGGTGTCCTTGAGCTCGTCTTCGGTGACCTTCGGGACTGCGTCCTGAATATCCTTGAGGATCGCATCGATGGTATCCTGCTTTGGAATGACCCCGAGGATGCTGTCGTCCATGACCGGCCGTCCTGCCACTTCATCCACAGATTCATCCTTTGCACCGAGGAACTTTGCACCCTGGCGGATCAGTTCCGAGATCTCGAACGGGAAGATGATCTTGGTTGCCTGACCATTGGCCATCGTCTTGAGGGCATCCAGCGAGAGCACCGTGATTGCTTTCCTGTCCAGCGGTGCTGCTCCGACCGAGAGGATGCGGAGACCCTGTGCCTCACCCTGTGCCTGGAGGATCTTTGAGAGCCGTTCGCCTTCTGCCCGCAGCACCTTGCTCTGCCGCTCTCCTTCGGCTTCCAGGATCATGCTCTGGCGGAGACCTTCTGCCTTGAGGATCGCAGAGCGCTTCTCACCATCGGCCCGCAGGATTGCTGCACGACGGGCACGCTCGGCCGCGGTCTGCTCGGTCATCGCATTCTTGACCGCCTCGATCGGGTCCACTTCCTTGATCTCCACGCGCTCAACCTTGACACCCCACTGGTCGGTCTCTTGATCAAGGATGTCGCGGAGCTTGGTGTTGATGACGTCCCGGTTGTAGAGGACTTCGTCGAGCTCCATGTCGCCGATGATGCCGCGGAGGCTTGTCTGGGCGAGTGCAACGGTCGCAAGCCGGTAGTTGGAGACCTCGAAGTAGGCCTTCTCGGGATCGATCACACGGATATATATGATTGCATCCACGTTAGTCGGGGAGTTGTCCTTCGTGATCACTTCCTGGCTTGGTACGTCAATGACCTGCGTGCGCAGGTCGAGCTTGGTGACATCGGAGACGAACGGGACGATCCAGCGGAAGCCGGGGTTCATCCGGCCCACGTACTGCCCGAGCCGTACCTGGAGACCCTGCTCGTACGGCTGGACGATGACGACACCTTTTGCGAATATGATGACGATGACAAGGATCAGAAATATGACGATGAGTGTTTCTATGAATGCCATGTTATGCTACCTCTTCTACAACGATATGGACCCCTTCGGAGTCCACGACTTTTACCTTCTTCCCTTCAGGGATGTGTGCGCCATTGGAATGAGCGCTCCATTCGGTTGTCCCGATAATGACTTTTCCTGATATGGTGTTGGGATCAACGGCTTTTATCACACGCCCTTCCATTCCCACGAGCGTGTCACGGCTGATGGTGGTAGGACTCTCATTGGTGGTGATACGGCCATACATCCAGACGGTGAAACCGGCGGCTGCGATCGCAACGATGACGCCGATCACGATTCCCCACCCGTTATTGAAGATATCCATGCCAAGGAGGAGCAGGATACCGAAGATGATTAATACGGTTGCCGGCACGGTGGCAAAGAACCCCGGGCTGTGGACCTCCACAAGGAGGAGGACAGCGCCGATGACGATCAGCAGCCAGCCGAGGGCAATTCCTTCCAGAAGAACCATGATCACTCTTCGGTTTCCAGAGAATAAAGATATAGGCCGGGGACTTCCTGTCTCAGGGTAATATGTGATATAAACGTACCCCCAGCACGGCAGTGCCGCGCACAGCCGGGACGGGGAACCCCTGGTAAGAGCGCCGGCTACATCCGCAGCCGGGCAACCTTGACGCCCACCGGCACACCCAGTTCATCGGCCACCGGCCGGCATTTCGCGGCAAGCATATAGGCCACCGGGGGGAGATTCTCCATCTCCGACAACGACTCAAAGTTTGCCATGCCCTTTGCGATGATGATGGTGCAGGTGTCAATGGCCTGCCGGAGATCGTCCGGGATCAGGTCCATATTGATACCGATCTCGGCTTCTGAACCTCCACCCGTTGTCGTAAGGTGGTCTACCAGGGTATCCAGCCCAAGGGAAAGCGCGTCCTCCATCGTGGCATCGTTCAGGATCGGGGATTCTTTCACGGCAAGGGTGACGTGGGAGCCGTGGGATTTGAGATACTGGATCAGCAGCTTGTCAAAGACGATCTCCCCGCAGTTGTCGCTTAAGTACACGACACGGGAGCAGAGCGGTAAAATCTTGTCGGTGTCATCGATATACAATTCCTTCCTGATCTCTCCGTTAAAGAACGAGAGAAAGTCGCTGGTGACGGTGTGCCCCTTTACGGCGTAATCAAAGATGTTGGCAATCACAGCCGCATGCACGTGGTCCCGGAACGTATGGAGCCGGCCCCTGACCTGCCTGCAGACATCTGCTGCCTGGCGGTTTCCTGAACGCTTGAGTTCATCGAACGGGTCGGGTGTCTTCAGCAGGGCATATGCCTGGCGGTGGATACGGCTGGCGACCTGTGGATGGCTCATCGGACGATCCCGGAGTTCGTCGATCACCTTTCGGCACGCCTTGTGTGTCTCTGCTGCCAGGGCAGCGTCCGCTCCACAGAGTGAACATTCAAAACTGATCCGGGAGAGAAGACAATCAACACAGGTTTCTGTGATCTTCATGGCAACAGCCTATAAAAACAATGCATCATGGGGCCACTGAGATTTGAACTCAGGTCAGAAGACCCCCAGTCTCCTAGGATGGCCAGGCTACCCTATGGCCCCGCTCTCTTACTATAGGGCGATATCACTTATGTATCTTTTCGTAAATCGTGTCATAAACCCGTAACAGGGGCACTGGTTACCGGGAAGGAACGGAGATCAGATCCGGTTGTGCTTGAACTCTTCCACGCGGGAGATGAGGTTCTCCAGTTCCGTGTCGGTCATCCGCATCTTCCCGGCGATGGAATCCATCTCGTGCAGCAGCTGGCGAATCCTGACATACATCAGGTAGATTACCAGTTGCTGGATTACGATCACAACGCCAAACAGCACCAGCATGTATTCTTCGTACACCAGGATCACGTCCTTACGTTACCGGAACACTGCCCGGGCAAGGCGGTCCACGAACCCTTCGTCGTGTGCCTTGTGGGGCTCCTCGTCATACTCTGCACCCGCCATCTTTGCTGCAATGCGTTTGAATGCCTGTGTTGCCGGGGCAGTCGGATACTTCAGGACACAGGGAGACTTGTAGGCCGCCGCCCTCCGGACGCTTGCATCCTCCGGCACCACGTCGATCACCTCGACGCCCAGCACATCCTCCACGCTCTGGGAGCGGATCTCGGTGTGTTCGGCACCGGCCCGGTTGAGGATGGCTCCGTAAACCTTGCCTCCCATCACCTCGCAGAGGATCTTGGTCTTCAGGGCATCGGCCATTGATGCGAGTTCGGGATTGACCACAAGGATCACCTGATCTGCAACCGAGAGCGGTACAACTCCCTCTTTGGAGATCCCGCTGGGGGCATCGATCAGAAGGTATTCACAGCGATCCACCAGTTTCCGCATCACATCCCGTAACTTATCCGGGTCGGCCTGCTGGAACCCCTGCAGTGAGATGCCGCTCGGGATCACCTTGACCCCGGAAGGGCCTTCGTATATGGCATCCTCAATATCCGCTTTTCCCGCAAGAACCTCGTGGAGCGTGACCGGGACATCATCCATTCCAAGGATGAGTCCCATATTTGCCATCCCGATATCGGCATCGAGAATATAGGTCTCCCGTTCGAGCCGGGCCAAGGATATACCAAGATTCACGGTGAGGGTGGTTTTGCCAACCCCTCCCTTCCCGGATGTGATGGTATATGCCTGGATCATCAGTGCTCCTCTTTCGTGTGGTTGGGTGAAGAGATATATATCCCTATGGTTGCGTTGGATGCCCGTGGATCTGTTATGCCGGTACGATGCGGATTGTATCAGAACTGGATTTTACTGACCCGGTGTCCTTTTTCTTATCAGGTGCAGAGCGCATCATATTGACCCTCATTCACCGGATTCCTATCAATTTTTCAAGGATTACGTTAAAAACCGCTCTGGGGGACTACTAAAAAAGAATATGTATTTATGTGTAAATCAGGTATTATCAAGTACACAGGGTAATGCAGCAGGAGCAGCAGCATGTTAAAGGAGAAGATCTCTGCATTTATTGACACAATCCGGTCTATTGAGGGAGTTGCAGCATGTGCCCTTGTATCCCGTGACGGGATCATTGCCGGAAAGAGTTTCGATCGCGATCTCAATGAACCGTGGTTCGGGGCATTGGCAGCAACCATCATGGCGTCAGCGGAATCTGTCAGCAGCATCATCAGGATGCGATCGATGACCTCGGTGACGATCCGTGCCCAGGATTCATCGGTTGTTGTCATGGGTGCCGGGGAGAATTTCCTCATTGCTGCGATCCTTTCTGAAAAAGGAGACCCGGTGGCAGTTCATGCTGCACTGCTCCCAGTTGCGAAGAAAATTGAGGAGGCCATATAATAATGCACACAATACTTGTTGTTGACGATAGTCCGTTCATTGTCGATGTTTTTGTCACCATGCTGGAACGAGGCGGGTACCGCACGGTTGCTGCATACGGGGGAGAAGAGTGTGTCGAGATCCTGAAGACCGTCACCCCAGACCTGATCCTGCTCGATATCATGATGGAACCGGTGGATGGATGGGAGACACTTGAACGGATCAAACAGAATCCTGAGACCAAAGAGATCCCGGTGCTGATGCTCACCGCAAAGCAGCTGACGCCCACTGAAGCACAGGAATACGGGATCTATATCGAGGATTATGTGCTCAAGCCTATCACGCACCGTGAACTCTATGATGCGATCGAACATGTCCTCTCAAGGAAACAGGCGATCAAGTCTGATATGGATATGGCAAAACAGTCGGGATTCGACTCCGAGATCATCACCGAATACGCCCGGCTGAGCAAGAGTATCGACGTCAACAAGCGGCTCATGAAGATCCTTGAAACCACGTATAATTTCAATGATTCCAAGGTGCGGGTCAGTGATGAGATCACCCGGGCCATCAAGAGCATGGAGATGAACATCAAGTTCCAGGAGACCCGCCTCCAGCAGATCAAGGGAGAACTTGCCGGATCCCTTCCGGCAAAAATGCCCCTGTAACATATAGTGTGCCTTTAAAATACCATAAGGTTAAATAATAAAGAGAAATCGGGTAGTCACATGGCATCTGACTGCAATCGGGGGCTACCCCGTGTATAGGATTCTTTTCGGGAGGTGAATCACTCTGGGCAATACAATCCTTATCGTTGATGACAGTTCCTACATTGTCGATGGTCTTGTGGCGCTGTTAAAACGGCGGGGATATGATCCGATTGCCAGTCATGGGGGCGATGAAGCGCTCGCTATCATGAAGACGGTGAAACCAGACCTGATCCTCCTGGATATCATGATGGAACCGATGGACGGCTGGGAAACCCTGGCACACTTCAAGAGCAATCCGGAAACCGCGGATATCCCGGTCCTGATGTTCTCGGCGAAAAAGATCACACCTGAGGAAGCGAAAGAGCATGCCATCAATATTGAAGATTTCGTCTCAAAACCGGTCAATCCTGTCCAGTTACTGGAAGCGATCCAGCGGATATTTGCCCGGAGAACCGCAGTAAAAAGTGAAGTATCTGAAGCCAAAGATGCAGGTCATGATGCCATCATCGTCGATGAATACGCGGCGCTCCGGAAAAGCATTGAAGTGGACACAAATCTTCTCTGCGTCCTCAAAAAATCCACCGGGATGGAACAGGGCGTGTGTGAGGTCCGCGCAGATGATCTTGCTGCCGTGCGGACTCTTGAGGAAAAGATCAAAACTGATGAGCAGCGCCTCCGGGAGATCAGTGGAAAATTTGTACGGCCGGAATAGGCTACTGGCGAATCTGGTCGGGTGGTGCTTTTTTGATCGGGCATCGTAGTAATACTTATATAGTTTTTCCACATTGTTATAATGCTGTACATCTTGGTCTGTGTAGCAGAGAGTGGGTTCGTAGCTCAGTTCGGTAGAGCGCCTGGCTTTTAACCAGGTGGTCGGGGGTTCAAATCCCTCCGGGCCCGTTGCCACGAGCAATCGTGGGTTTTTTGCGGTGATGCATCTGAGAGGAAATTTGTTCATGTATAAGGGGGTTTTTCATTGAGCACCAAACTGAATGTGTTGGAGCACGCGATGGTGCCAGACCATAAAATCATGAGCGAGGATGAAGTGTCGGAGCTTCTCGCTCGCTACAACATTACAACCGAACAATTACCGAAAATCTACCATGACGATCCAGCAGTCAAGGAGATCGGCGCAAATGCCGACGATGTGATACGAATTATCCGGGCGAGTCATACCGCTGGCAGGGCCGAGGCATTCCGTCTCGTGGTCAAGAGACCAAAGAAATAAATTTTGGGGTTGGTCAGTCTGATTGACAGAAGTATTTTATCGAGGGCATATTTTTCACGGGAGCATGTTGCGCGCCACCAGCTTGACTCTTTCAACTATTTCCTAAAGCACAATCTTCAGAAAGTGGTCAACGAGCAGCGGGTTATCGAGACCGACATCGAGAACCGGGGCAAGAATAATGACCCGGTCTGGGTGGAACTCGGGAACATTGAAGTAAAGAAGCCGCTCGTGCGGGAAGCCGACGGGTCACAGGGAGAACTCTACCCCTGTGAGGCACGCCTGCGCAACCTGACGTATGCGGCACCGATCCAGCTGGGCCTGACCCTGGTTCACGGGGACGACCGGCAGGAACCGATCGTCACCACGATCGGGCAGTTACCGGTTATGGTCGGATCGCTTGCCTGCAACATGTATGGCATGGACGATGCACAACGGGTCTCGCACGGGGAAGATGCGTTCGATCCCGGTGGATATTTCATCGTGAACGGCACGGAGCGCGTGCTCATGACCCTGGAAGACCTTGCGTCCAACAAGATCATGACCGAGTTCACCGAGCGCTACAGCGAACGCATCTACGTGGCCAAGGTATTCTCCCAGTTCCGCGGGTACCGCGCCCTGGTGGTTGTGGAGCGGAACAAGAAGAACCTCCTCGAGGTCTCGTTCCCGTCCGTTGCAGGCCACCTGAAGTTCGTGGACCTTATGCGGGCACTGGGCATGACCAACGACCAGGAGGTCGTGAACGCGGTCTCGAGCGACGAAGACATCCTGACGTTCATGATGCAGAACCTCGAAGAGAGCGAGTGCGACTCGGTCGATGGCGGTGTGATGTATGTCGGTAAGAAGCTGGCACCCAACCAGACCCGCGACTACCAGCGCAAGCGCGCAGAGTTCGTGCTGGACAATTATCTCCTGCCGCACCTCAACTACTCGATGCCGGCGAACCTCAAGGAAGGCGACGAGGGCTACCAGGAAGCCGTCCTCTCGGTCCGGCTTGCCAAGGCCCACTTCCTCGGTCGCATGGCAGAGGCCTGTTTCGACCTTGTGTTAAACAAGCGCAGGATCGACGACAAGGACCACTACTCGAACAAGCGGCTGAAACTTGCCGGTGACCTGATGGAAGATCTCTTCCGGATCTCCTTAAACCGGCTCACCCGGGATATCAAGTACCAGCTCGAACGTGCCAGCATGCGTCACCGTGATCTCTCGATCGCGACCGCGGTCCGCGCCGATGTGCTGACCGAACGTCTCCTCCACCCGCTCGCCACAGGAAACTGGGTGGGCGGCCGGACCGGTGTCTCCCAGCTCCTCGACCGCATCGACCACATGGCCGTGCTCTCGCACCTCCGTCGTGTGATCTCGCCACTCTCCCGGTCCCAGCCTCACTTCGAGGCCCGTGACCTGCACCCCACCCAGTGGGGTCGGATCTGCCCGAGCGAGACCCCTGAAGGACCAAATTGTGGTCTTGTCAAGAACTTCGCCCAGATGGTGGAGATCAGCAAGGGTGTCGATGATGAGGAAGAGATCCTGCGGATCCTGCATAATCTGGATGTCGAGCACATACGGGGTGAATCATGAGCAAGAAATCACGGGTTTTTGTTGACGGGGCCCTCATCGGCCTTGTCGATGACCCCAAGGCACTCGTCTCGACAATCCGCTCCATGCGCCGACAGGGCGCCGTTGCCGCCGAGATCAATATCTCCCACAAGGAATACAACGGGGATGTTGTCCTTCTTACCGACCGGGGCCGGGCCCGCCGCCCGCTCATTGTCTTAAAGAATGGCGAACCCCTCATCACTGACGAGGATCTCGCCCGCCTGGAACGAAAAGAGATCGATATCAGTTTCTTTGTCCAGCGCGGTATGATCGAGTTCATCGATGCCGAGGAGGAGGAAGACCTTCTCATCGCGATGGACTTCTCCAAGATCACCCCCGAGCACACCCACCTTGAGATCGACCCCTCCCTGATCCTCGGTATCGGTGCAGCCCACGTTCCCTTCCCTCAGCACAATGCAAGTCCCCGTGTTACCATGGGTGCAGGGATGGTCAAGCAGGCGCTCGGTTTCGGTACTGCCAACATGAAGCTCCGCCCGGACACCCGTGGCCACCAGCTCCACTATGTGCAGAAACCGCTCACCCACACCCAGACCTCTGAACTGATCGGATCCGATGACCGGCCCGCAGGCCAGAACTTTGTGGTTGCCATCCTCAGTTACGAAGGCTACAATATTGAAGATGCACTCATCTTCAACAAAGCCTCCATCGAGCGGGGCCTTGGCCGTTCCCACTTCTTCAGGACCTATGAAGGCGAGGAACGCAGGTATCCGGGCGGCCAGATCGACCGCATCGAAGTTCCCGAAGAGGATGTAGCCGGTGCCCACGGTGCCGAGTCCTACAAGAACCTTGACGAAGATGGTGTGATAAACCCCGAGACCGTTGTCATGGAGAAGGACGTGCTGATCGGCAAGACCTCCCCGCCCCGGTTCCTTGAGGAACCATCGGGAGAACTGATCGCGGTTGAGAAGCGCCGTGACACGTCTGTCACCATGCGCAGCAACGAGCACGGCATTGTCGATACGGTCATCATCACCGAAGGCGAGAACAGTTCCCGTCTCGTGAAGGTCCGCACCCGTGACCTCCGTATCCCCGAAGTCGGGGATAAGTTTGCATCCCGGCACGGGCAGAAAGGGGTCGTTGGTATCATCACACCCCAGGAAGATATGCCCTTCACCGAGAGCGGCCTTATGCCCGATCTCGTCATCAATCCGCACGCTGTCCCGAGTCGTATGACCATCGGGCACATGCTTGAGATGATCGGCGGAAAGGTCGGATCCCTCGAAGGCCGGCGTATCAATGCCACTGCCTTCAGCGAAGACGCCGACAACGAAGCAAAGATTCGCGCCAGCTTAAAGGCACTTGGATTCTCCCACAATGGCAGGGAAGTGATGTATGATGGGTTCACCGGCAAGGCATTCAAGGCCGATGTCTACATCGGTGTCATCTACTACCAGAAACTCTACCACATGGTATCGTCCAAGATGCATGCCCGGTCCCGCGGCCCGGTGCAGGTCCTGACCCGGCAGCCGACAGAAGGCCGTGCCCGTGAAGGCGGTCTCCGGTTTGGTGAGATGGAACGGGATGTCATGATCGGCCACGGTGCCGCCATGGCCCTCAAGGAACGGCTGCTCGACGAGTCGGATAAGGTGAACGAATATGTCTGCGCACACTGCGGCATGGTTGCCATGCTCGACCGTAAGCGCAACATGACCCGCTGCCTCGCCTGCGGTAACGAGACCGATATCTACTCGGTTGAGATGAGTTACGCGTTCAAGCTCCTGCTGGACGAGATGAAGAGTATGGGTATAGCACCCAGACTGAAATTACAGGACGTGGTGTAACATGCCATCCCCAAAACGAATCGGACAGATTGAGTTCGGCCTGTTATCGCCCAAAGAGATCCGGGAGATGAGTGTCAGGAAGATCATCTGGGCAGACACCTATGATGATGACGGGTTCCCCTACCCCCAGGGCCTCATGGACTTAAATCTCGGGGTTATCGACCCCGGTCTCCGGTGCAAGACCTGCGACCAGAAGGCAAGCGAGTGCCCCGGCCACTTCGGCCACATCGAACTCGCGAAGCCCGTCATCCACGTGGGCTACACGCGTCTCATCAGGAAACTTTTGCGTGTGACCTGCCGTGCCTGCGGTCGTGTGCTCCTCTCCCCCGAGGAAGTCGAGAAGGTTGTCGGAACCGAAGACGACCAGACCGGTGACCTGCTCTCAGAGAAGGATGTCAAGAAAGAGCGCGTCTGCCCGCACTGCGGCGAACAGCAGCTCAAGATCAACTTCGAGAAGCCGACCACCTTCTCTGAAGTCATGGTTGAGGAAGGCAAGAAGGTGGAGCACAAGCTCACCCCAGCCGACATCCGCGCCCGCCTGGAGAAGATCCCGAACGAGGACCTGATCCCGCTCGGTATCAACCCGGATGTTGCCCGGCCCGAATGGACGATCCTCACTGTGCTCCCGGTACCCCCGGTCACGATGCGCCCCTCGATCATCCTCGAGAACGGTCAGCGGTCTGAGGATGACCTCACCCACAAGCTCGTGGATATCATCCGTATCAACCAGCGGTTCAAGGAGAACCAGGACGCCGGCGCACCCCAGCTGATCATCGAAGATCTCTGGGAGCTCCTCCAGTACCACGTCACCACCTACATGGACAATGAAGTGGCTGGCTGCCCGCCGGCCCGCCACCGCAGCGGCCGGCCTTTGAAGACGCTCTCGCAGCGTCTCAAGGGTAAGGACGGACGGTTCCGTGGATCCCTCTCGGGTAAGCGTGTGAACTTCTCATCCCGTACAGTGATCTCGCCTGACCCGAACCTCTCGGTAGCACAGGTGGGTGTCCCGCGCGCAGTAGCCAACGAGATGACGATCCCGGTCCGGGTCACGGCCTACAATATTGAGGAACTCAAACAGATCGTGAGGAACGGTCCGGAACGCCCCGATGTCAACTCCCCCTGTGGAGCAAACTACGTCATCCGTCCCGATAACCGCAGGCTTCGGCTCGGTGCCGACAATCTCGACACCGTTGCTGACATGATCGAGCCCGGTTACACGGTCGAACGCCACCTCCGCGACACCGATGTCGTGCTCTTCAACCGTCAGCCCTCGCTGCACCGGATGAGTATCATGGCGCACCGCGTCAAGGTGATGGAAGGCAAGACCTTCCGTCTCAACCCTGCCGTCTGTCCTCCGTATAACGCCGACTTCGATGGTGATGAGATGAACATGCACGTGCCGCAGACCGAAGAGGCACGGGCTGAGGCAACCATCCTCATTGCCGTGCAGGAGAACATCCTGTCGCCGCGTTTCGGCGGTCCTATCATCGGCGGTATCCATGACCACGTCTCGGGTATCTTCATGCTGACGCACGAGATGCGCTGGTACACGAAAGAAGATGCACTCTACCTCCTCCGCTACACCGGTATCGAGCACATGCCCGCTCCCGGAAAAGTCGAAGATGGGGTTGAATACTGGAGCAACAAGCAGATCTTCTCTGTCATCCTTCCGGAGAATTTCAACATGGTCTTCAAGGCCACCTCCTGCCAGAACTGCGATGTCTGCATGAAGGAGACGTGCGACCGTGATGCGTACGTGCGCATCATCGATGGCCAGCTCCTCATGGGAACCATCGATAAGAAGGCAATCGGTGCATTCGACGGTCAGATCGTCAACCGTATCATCCGCCAGCAGGGCATGAAACGGGCAACGAAGTTCATCGATGACTTCACCAAACTCTCGATCCGCGGTATCATGCTCGATGGATTCTCGTTCGGTATCGATGATGAAGACCTCTCCAAGACCGAGTACGGCCAGATCGATGAGGTTTTGAAGAACGCAGCACTCGATGTTGACCGCCGTATCAAGATCTATGAAGACGGCCAGCTCGAACCGATGCCCGGGCGTACCATCGAGGAGACCCTCGAGATGCAGATCATGCAGGTACTCGGGAAGGCCCGTGACCTGACCGGTCAGATCGCCGGTCGTCACCTTGGTCTTGGGAACAGCGCGGTGCTGATGGCAGTCTCCGGTGCCCGTGGTTCGATGCTGAACCTGACCCAGATGGCCGGTTGTATCGGCCAGCAGTCCGTCCGTGGTGAGCGTATCGTCAGAGGTTACGATGACCGGACGCTCCCGCACTTCAAGAAGGGTGACCGGGGCTCGGATGCCCACGGGTTCATCCAGCACAGTTACAAGGGCGGGCTTAACCCGACCGAGTTCTTCTTCCACGCCATTGGTGGCCGTGAAGGTCTCGTCGATACGGCCGTTCGTACGTCCCAGAGCGGGTACCTCCAGCGCAGGATGATCAATGCGTTGCAGGACCTGAAGGTGGCATACGACGGCACGGTCAGATCCACCGGTGGCCGCATCATCCAGTTCGAATATGGAGAGGATGGCACGGACCCGACCAAGAGCGCATTCGGGGACCCGGTCGATGTGAAGGGTATCGTTGAGGCTATCCTCAAGGAGGAGGTATAAGATGCCTCTCGCAGAAAAGTACGACAAGAAGGTTGAGGCAGCAGCCCTCCCCCAGAAGACCAAGGACCAGCTCCGGAAGTTCTTATCCGAGAAAGAGATCACCGACACGCAGTTCAAGCAGATCCTTGAACGTGTCCTCGCCGAGTACCAGAGCACCCGGATTGAGGCCTGCGAGGCAGTCGGGATCCTCTCGGCCCAGTCCATCGGGGAGCCCGGCACCCAGATGACGATGCGTACGTTCCACTACGCTGGTGTCGCCGAGATCAACGTTACCCTGGGTCTCCCGCGTCTCATCGAGATCATGGACGCTAGAAAGGAGCCCAGCACGCCAACGATGACCGTTTTCCTGGAGCCCGATTTCGGCAGTGACCGTGACCGGGCCCGGGAAGTCAGCTGGCAGATCGAGGCCGCCCCGCTCCACGAGTTCGGTGACATCACCACCGATATGGAGAACATGCATGTCATCGTCCACCTGAACACAAAGGTCTGTGACAAGCGCAAGATCTCCCCTGAAGAGATCATGGAAGTTGCCCCCAAGAAGATCCGCGACCGCCGTCACTACCGTGACTTCGAGCACGAGATCGACGAGGCAGCAGCAACGATCACCTTCTCGCCCAAGGATAAGGAGAGTTACCAGAATCTCTTCCAGCTCGCCGAGCACGTCAGGAACGTGATCGTGCAGGGTATCGATGACATCCTCCGGGTTGTCGTCAGGAAAGAAACCGGGGAGTATATACTTTATACTGAAGGATCCAACCTTAAAGACGTATTTGATGTCGTTGGCGTGGACACCACACGGACCCGCACCAATAACATCAGCGAGATTGCGCAGGTTCTCGGTATCGAGGCAGCGCGAAACGCCGTCATCCACGAAGCGGTCTCCACGCTCAATGAGCAGGGTATCGCTGTGGATGTCCGGCACCTCATGCTCGTCTCCGACATGATGTGCATGGAAGGCGAAGTCAAGCAGATCGGTCGTCACGGAATTGCCGGCGAGAAGGAGAGTGTTCTCTCCCGTGCAGCATTCGAAGTGACCGTCAACCACCTGCTCGACGCGGCCGTCGCAAATGAAGTTGATGAACTGAGCGGCGTGACTGAGAATGTGATCGTTGGCCAGCCGATCCAGCTGGGAACCGGCGATGTGAAACTGATCGCAGTCAGACAACACGACAATTAACTTTAGAAACTTACGAGGAATTGTACATGGATTTTAATGCATCACTCAGAAGAGCCATCAAGACAGGAAATGTAATTCTTGGCCAGAACAACACCGAAAAGTGCATCAAGGAAGGCAAAGCCCAGATGGTTGTCGTTGCCGGCAACTGCCCTGCCTCCTTCAAGTCAAAACTTGGCGACTACGAGAACCTCTTCATCCACACGTTCGAGGGTTCCAGCGTGGCACTCGGCAAGGCCTGTGGTAAGCCGTTCATGGTCAGCACCCTTGCCATCGTAACCCCGGGCGAGTCAGATATCCTCTCCCTCAAGAGGGCCTGAAGCGGGGGTATGCTATGGTTGAAGTGAAACTGACCGAAGACTGTATGCGCCTGATCTCCCAGTTCGAGAGCCTGACCGGCGCGGGAAGCCGCGACTGTGTTGTGGACGACCGCAACGGGAGACTGATCTTCGTCATCAACCCCGGCGACATGGGACTTGCGATCGGCAAGAAGGGCGCCTCGATCAAGAAAGCATCCGAAGTCATGGGCAAGAAGATCGAGGTCGTGGAATACAACAACAATGCCGAGCAGTTCTTGAAGAACTGCTTCCTGCCAGCCCAGGTCACCTCCATCCTGTTTGAAGGCGAGCCCGAGGAACAGACCGTTACCGTGGAAGTCCGGGATGAGGACCGCGGTATTGCAATCGGTAAGGATGGCAAGAACATCTTCAAGGCAAAGAAACTGGCACTGCGCCAGCACAACATTGCCGATGTCCAGATCCTCCAGAAGCCGCTGGATGAGGAACCTGCGGATGAGCAGGATCCCCAGTAATCTTTTTTAAATCTCTTCGTTTGATCCGGGGAAATCCGTGGATGAGATCATTTACGGATACGGTCCACCATGGGTCCGGTTTTCCTGCTGTGGTGCAGCTCCGGTGCCGGGTATGGACTTCCGCTCCCGAAACGCGAAGAAGATCCTATATGCGGTCATAAACAACGGATCACTACATGTTCGTCTTCGCCCACGTCTTTTGTGGGGCCCTCATAGGTGCAGGATTCTGGCACCAGACGCGTGACCGGCGGGCACTTCCCCTCTGTATCCTTGGCGCAATCCTTCCCGATCTCATCGACAAATCGCTCGCCATGCTGATTCCCGGTGTTCTGGGATCCGGCAGGACCATCGGGCACTCCCTGTTTTTTTGTGGAGTCATTGTTGCATCTGCCCTGGTACTCTGGAAATACCGGCACACCCTTCTTGGCATCGCATTCGCGTGTGCCGTCTTCTCGCACCAGATCCTTGATGCCATGTGGTCAGTCCCCTCCACGTGGTACTTCCCGCTCATGGGTCCGTTCCCGGTATTTATCATCCCGGACTATGTCGGGCATTACTTCTGGCTTGAGGTCTCCAGCCCATCGGAGTGGGTGTTTGCGGGTGCATCGCTCCTCATCATTGCTTTGTGGACTCTCAGCAGGCCGGAACGCCGGGTGGCATTCCTGCCGGATGAGAGAGCTCGCGCTGCCCGGATCATCACCGCGATCCTGCTCGGGGGAATGGGCATACACCTACTCTATTTCGGAGTGTCCTCTCTTCCGTCAGCATTCTTTGCGCCAACGTACAACCCGATAACCGATCTCATGGCAGGTGTGCTGGCCCTGTGCGGGACACTTGTCCTTGTGAAATGGCCCAGGCTTTTGCGTAATCGCGGAGAGTAATCAAAACCATTCTTCTCCGCTTTGCAGATCCCCGGAACGTATGAGTGTTCATTGCAAGGAAGAGAAGCTGCGATCAGGAATCAGCAGGAGAAGAACAAAAACGGGCCTGGAGGGATTTGAACCCCCGACATCCGGGTTAGAAGCCCGGCGCTATGTCCAAGCTAAGCCACAGGCCCACGGGCGTATGTGCCATTAGTTTTCGTGCTTGGGGATAATTAATCTGCTTCACTGAAAACCCGGCCGGGGTATCCGGTCTCATTTTTCGGATCCGAGATATCCGGAATTGGTGAAGATGATATCACTCTTCCCATAGAGACATCTCTACGGATGAACGTTATCCCGAAAGATCACTGTTATGTTGTGGATACCTGATATCCCCGATCCAGTATTCAGGGAGATCATAACAAAATGAACAATATTATTTACTGCGAAGTTGAGTTTATCATCTGAGCCATGAGTTTAAAATTTTCCCATGGTGGTCGAAGTATTATTTATCTGATAAATCGTTGAGGGGAGAAAGAATGAAACGTCCCGGCTTGTTCTTATGTCTTTTAAGTATGGTACTGATATTTTTCCTGGTAGCGCCCGTTAACGCAGCGTTATCAATTTCTTCGTTCAGTCCGGAAGCAGGTTACCAGGGTAAAACCACCACGATAACCATCACCGGTACCGACTTTAACTCGACCGTGTCGGTCCTCCTGATGAAATCCGGCGAGGATAATGAAACCGTATCAAGTATCGAAACCCACACCGGCACTGAGATTGTCTGTAAGCTTACTGCCACCAAATTAAACGGCATGAAAGTGGGGTCATGGTATTTCGTTGTTATCAACCCAGACAGTCAGGTAAAAGCGACTTCGGCGTTTTCTGTCCGGCCCCAGATGAAACTCACCTCCATCTCCCCCGCGAAAGCCCGGACCAACAACGATAGTGTAAAGTTTACTATTGTGGGTTCAGGTCTTGGGGATGTCGAAAAAGTATACCTGCACCACGATGAGCACGGGAATATCTCCGCAATGGATGTTGAAGCCCCTTCAACAACCAAAGTCACGGGAGAATTTAACCTTGACAACAAAGAGGTGGATGATGACTATGAAGTCTGTATTATGGACAATTATGATATCGCCACTTGTGACCTTGATTTCGGGATCACCTCAGATGCAGTCGGCAGTCTCGATCTCTCCTCCTCTCCCTCCGGTGCATCCGTCCTCCTTGATGGTACCATAAAGGGAACAACTCCTATCACCATTAATGACCTCGACGTGGGGAGCTACAAACTTATCATCAAGAAAGAGGGGTATACCGACTGGATGAGAACTGCAAAAGTCACGAACGGTGGCACAACGTCCTATGATGCGGTCCTGGAAGCGAAGACCGTTGCAACAACTGCCCCAACAGCAGCCCCGACAACCGCACCAACCACGGTCCGGACTACACGAGTCAGTACTATAACAGTACCCACCAAGTGGGTGGACACCCCGACTACTGTACCGGCCTCCCCGCTGGAAGGAGCGGTCATCATCGGCGCAATCGGGATTGGAATCATGGCCGTACGAAGAAAATACTAATTTAAAAAATTTTTGAGGTACCAGGCCTCCCGGGCGGATGGGGGCAGGTTCCGTTCAGAGGCCCTACGTTGCAGAGTGACAGATCAAAGCTAGTATCTCCCTGTCGGGGATCTCGGCCTTCAGTCTTCAACGATAAACCGATGTAGACCTTCGATCAAAACAGGTATTTTCCTCTCCCGGCCAATTCTCCGGACGATCGCTCGCCCGAAGAATACCGGGGCCGGCATTCTTTCCCTGCTCATACCGCCCTTCGGGGAGTATTTCGCACGGTACCTCTGCCCTGTTCTGACTCTGTCTCACTGATGTAAAAAAGAATAAAAAAAGTTGTAATCATCCCGCGTGGTAACACGAAGACTTGAGCACCTCGACTTCCGTGGGCTCCATCAGGCCCTCGTGGAAGACTTCCTTGATGACCGAGGTTGCGCAGAACCTGACCTGCACCCTTGCAGACATCCGCTCGCGCTCCTCGTAGATCATCCCCCCGTGGGAGTACTCCACGATCCGCTTCATCGAGATGCTGGTCGCAAGCAAAAAGACGCAGATCCCGGCGTCGCCCGCGGAGAGATCCTCGATATCGATCGAGGTCATGAAGATATGGGTCTCGGGGCCCGGTTCAACACTCGCGATGGTGATGATATTGTTCGTGCTCTGCAGCTCAATCGTTCTCGGTCTTCCTGCCTTGAGATCCCGGATAAGGTCGGGAGAGATACTGGTTAATGCGGCGCACTTCATCTCAGGTCACCCGTACATCGGCAGATCTTTCTTGGGGGTAGCGTCTGACGACTGCTGTACTTCCTCGGCAAGTTTTCCCATGGTCTGTTCGATCTCCACGGCCTGGTCGATCAGCGGCTGGATATCGAGGGCAAGATTGTACATCTTGTTGAGCACCTCGATGGTGGCTGCCGATGCCCGCGGGTCCGGCGCATTGATGGTCTCACCCAGCAACCCGACCGCAGGGATGTTCCGGGACTTGCATTCCGTGAGGATACTTGATGCAATGCCCGAGATGCTCCCGATGGGGAGGACCAGCGTGTGGTCCTCGATCCGCTTGAGCGCGTCCGGCGTGGTTGCCACACCAAAGACCCGCTTCTCGGGTTCATTGGTCACGATACCGGCAATCGTGAGCACCTCCCGGGGTTTGAAGGGCGCCAGCCACTCCATGATCGCGTTCGAGATCTCGTAACAGATCGGGGGTGCGATGGGAATATCGGCCACGATGGCAGCAAGGGAGTAGGCGTCCGTCTGCTTTGCGTAGATTCGTACCGGATCGTTGATGAGACCCTTGCTCATCATCGCAAGCGGTGGAAAGTAGCGGGAGTTCATGGAACCGATCTGCTTGAACTCGAGCTGTTCGACAAGATACTGGAGGGCAATGGTCCCGACGAGCCCGCTTCCGGGAAAGCCCATGAGGATCGCCCCGTTCTCCGGGATCGGCTGTGATATGATATTGAGATCCTTCGTTTGGGTAATTTCCACAAGGTCCTCGTGGACCGTACCAAGCGTTGAAAGAATCTTGGTACAACACTCTGGAGCATCTGCCGTCATTAGATTAACATACACGAGCGTACTAAAAAAGTATTATGCAAGAGTATCCCATCAAACGCGGGCTGACAAAAGATCTTGAGACACGTGCTATTGCGGAATTGAAGGCCTGTTTTGGCGTGGAACCGAAGAAAACAGAGAAGGGGTACCGGATTGTTTTTGGCGCGCTCAAGCGGCTGGATGTCACGTGCGGAGACGGGGGAAAGACGGTCATCATCGATACCGAGTCCGATATAACGGCAGCGGATGACGTGATCATGGACACCAACAAGCGCTTCCGGAAGTTCCTCGATGCCGTGACCGGGTTCTCCACCAAGGAGCGGGTCAAGCGGACCAAGGGTGTGGAGTAACCCTAGTCACCCTGCTCACCGGGTACGGTTGCGAAAGCCGGAATGTTCTTCGGGACAGACGATCTTCTGGTTTTTCCGGGGAACCGCACACAGCGATTTCCGAAAGAGTCTCACCGGGAACAAATGGCCGAAGGTCCGGTTTCCCCGTTATCACATCCTCTTCTTTTATTGCATTCTTTTCTGTGAACCCAGTGTTCTGGCGCCCGGGCCGGCGGGATTATCTCCGGGTCCTCGCCAGACTGCAGAGGATGCCGGCAATCAGGGGGAGTCCCATCCATGCACCTGAAGGCGATTTCTGGGTGGTCACCGGAACGGTTGTTGTCGTGGGCCGGGCTTCTTCCGTCATCGTGACTTCCGGTGGTGGGGCTGTGGTGGGAATCACGGTCGTGCGAACCGGATTGAGCGTGGCAGCAGCAAAGGCGGTATCGGACGTGTCGCCGTTCATACCCAGAACATTCAGGCCGTACAGGTAATACTGGTCAGCCGTGACGACCTTTGTGCCGTCACGGCTCACGGCAAGCGTCCGCGGCTGGATACGGCTGTCGAACTTTCGTTTCGTGAGCAGCGACCCGCCGTGATCGAGAAGATACAGGGTGCCTTCATTGGCACCCACCGCGATCACGTTCCCGTTCCACGAGGATGCAACCGCGTTGGGCCACTGCCCGGTCCTAAACTCCCAGCGCACCGTCCCGTACCGGTCGATCCCGCGAACGGTATTGTCCTGGCTGCCGGTGATGATGATCGAACAATCCTCATTGCAGGCAATATCGTTGATCGCCGCATCGGTCACGTCTGCCTGCCAGTTGAGCTCCCCGCTCTTTGTATGCGATGAGAGGCGCGTGCCACCGGCCGTGATGATCGTCTCACCGTCAGCGGAGATCACAATGTATTCGTCGAGGCTGCCGGAACGGTTGTCGGTCCAGACCGGCTTGAGCAGCGGGGAGTAATACCGTATCCCGGTATGCGTGGTGGCAACCACCAGGTCGCTTGTCGGGGTGATGGCAAGCTGTTTCACCATGTCATCGGACCTGTTCATGGCGTAGAAATCCCCGTTGGGGGCAATTGTGTGGTAGTTGCCCAGATTATCGGTTGCGATGACAAACGTTCCGTTCCGGGAGATCGCAAGGGCCTGGATCTCGCCGTTCATGATCCGCGACCAGATCTGCCGGCCATCCGGATGGTACATTGTCACCACATGGTTGGAACCCGTGACCACATACCTGCCGTCCTGACTGATGGCTGCATCGAACCCGGCCGGCCCGCCCCAGTGATGCACGTTGTCCCAGCTGCGGACCAGCAGCTGGCCGCCCCCGGTGAATACAATGGATGCATTGGGGTTCAGCGAAACCCCCGAGAACGTATTGCCAGAGATGACGGGGGCCTGCTTCCAGTCGATACCGAGACTTGTCGCAGCCACGGTGCCAACGAGACATACGGCAAGGACGAGTGCCAGTGCGGGGATTCGGATACGGGAACCGGTGAACATGATTGATCCGGAGAAGGATGTCATGCCCCGTTATATCTTTTTATTGAACCCCGGAGTTATACCAATTGACGTGTACGGATGAGAGCATCATCCCTTTGAGGTTAGCTGGATCCCCTTTTCTTTACCAATGACCCAGAATTTATCATCCCCCCGCGTGGAGACTGGTACAGGTACATGGCAGAGTTCGTATGCAACGGGTGCGGGAAGTGTTGCCGGAGTTTTGGGGCATTCATCCGGATCGAACGGCAGGTGACCGGTTCCGATTATTACTGCCGGTACGGGCTCACCGGCGAGCATTTTCCGGTGCATGTCCAGCCGGCATTTGCCGATGAGATTGCCGACGAGTTTGAAATGACAGGGGGAGTTTTCGATGCAGGGGAGAAGGCCTGCCCGTTCCTGCGCCCGGATAAGGAAGGTGAAGGATCGGTCTGCGCCATCTATTCCACCCGCCCGCCGGTCTGCCGGGCGTTCCGCTGCTACCGGATGCTGATACACGATGTCGCGAGCGGTGTCCTGCGGGGGAAGGTGGTCGGGAGTTACGATCTCCAGACCCATGATGAGACCCTTGCCCTGCTCTGGAAGGAGAAGATTGCCAGCCTGCCCCACCCGATCCCCCAACAGCATACCGTCCCGAACACCCCCATGCCGGGGAGTGAGGGGGATCGCGCATGGAGCCTGACGGTTCTGGCGATCCTTGCCGCAAACGGGTACCGTGGCGATCCGGTGGAATGACCGGGTTCTTTTGGATCCGTTGCTGATGTGGCTCTGGCACGATCAGCGTGCTGAATACAGAAAAAAGGAAAAGAATTATTCGATAATGATCGACGGCTTGAACGGCAGGGCGGTCAGTGCCTTCACGTGACCGCTGCCTTCCGCCTCAACGATATGGACCGGGACGCCGAACTCCCCTTCGAGGAATGTTTTTGCCGATTCGAAGACCTGCCGCTCGTTGACGGGCTCCTTTGCCACCGGTTCGACCACGTGCGGGGGCAGGCGGTGGATGAGCGTGGTGCACTGTTTCGCCGCATCGGTCGCATCCTTGCCGCGTTTCCGCATGGACTCGTCCTTCATGATCTCCTTGACGACCGTGTTCCGGTCGGTTGCCGCGGCAATCGTCTGGAAGATCTGGTACTTCCAGGCCGGGGCAAGGGCGATGGTGATCGCTTTCGGCGTGATCTGGATCAGTTTCTGGATCGACTCGATGTCCTCGACCGTCCGGGCCAGAAGTTCCTCGGCCAGTTCTGCCCTGACATTGACGAGTTTCTGATCCGCCACCGGCCACGGGGCAAACGAGATGAGGCCTTCCCCGGCAAGTTCCTTCCAGAGGTGTTCGCCCGTGAACGGGATGAACGGGGAGAGGAGACGGACCCAAGTAGAGCAGAGCTCGTGGAGCTCCCGTGAGCCATCGCAGTCCCTGCCCAGTCTCCTGCGGTACCACTTCAGGTCGGTCTCGATCCCGAAGTAGGACTCCTGCAGGGCCTGCCGGGTCTGGAAGTTGTCGAGCGCCTCGGTGGTCTTTGCAATGTGGGCCTGGAGCCGGCTCATCAGCCAGCGGTCGATGTCGTGCGGCTCGCCGCTCGCGTCCTTTGTCTCCATCACGGTGTTGTAGAACCGCTCGATCTGCTTCTTGGTGGAGAGGACGAGTTCGTTCCTCCAGTCAAAGTCCTGCCAGGGCTCGGCGCTGCCCATTAAGAACATCCTGACCGTGTCGCCGCCGAACTCCGTGACCGCGTCTTCTAAGAGGAAGACGTTGCCCTTGGAAGACGACATCTTGGCACCGTTCAACAGTCCCATGCCGAAGACGACCATGCCTTTCGGCATCAGGTTCTTCTGGCCATCAAAGACCGTTGCATGGTGGAAGATCTGGAAGGTGAGGTGGTTACTTATGAGATCCTTGGCCGAGAACCGGAAGTCGTAGGGATACCAGTACAGGAACTCTTCCCGCATGGCATCGAGTTTCTTCTTCTCGGGGAGGTCTTCTGACTTCCTGCCAAGGAAGATGTAGTCAAAGACTTCTGGGGTGAGGAGCTTGGAGTCGATCTCCTTGATCTTATGGGCGATGGTGTAGTACGCCATGTACACGGTCGAGTCCGAGAGCGGCTCGATCAATTGCGTGGTGTCCCACGGGAACTTTGTGCCAAGGCCGACACGACGGGTGCAGGCCCAGTCCTTGAGCCAGTCCACCGTGCGGTCGAACTCGGCCCTCACCTCGGGGGGCACGAGCGCCATGTCCGTGAGCTGGTCCTTGACCTCCTGCTTCCATACCGGGTCGCTGTACTTCAGGAACCACTGGTCGTGGAGGATCTTCACCTTCACCTTGTTGCCGCACCGGCAGACCACGGGGCGGCAATCGAACTCGTGCATCACGACTGAGTCGTACTTCTCGGTCATAAGGGCTGCGACATCGTCGCGGGCAACCCGGACCGGCTTACCGCCGTACTTCTCGAAGAGTTTTCCCTTACTGAACTCGGCCGAGTAGATCTCCTGCGTGAGGGCATCCATCCGGCTGTCCATCTGGTTTGTGATGCCGGCCTTCTCGACTGCGAACTGGGCCGGGACTTCGCCGTATCCCTCTACCTTGATCAGGGGAATCGGTTTGATGTCCTTGTAGTTGCCGGCCTGCTGGAGATCGCGGAGGGCAATGTAATCGAACGGGGCGTGGGCGGGAACGCTCATCACCATGCCGGTGGCCATGTCTGGGTCCACGAACCCGGCGGGGAGGATCGGGATCTCGCCGCAGAGCGGGTGGCTGACCTTCTTGTCGATGAGGTCGCTGCCCTTGATCTCTTCCTTGATCTCGACCGTGTGGTCCTGGAGTGCGAGCTTCTCGGCGGCTTCCTTGCTCACGATCCAGGCCTTGCCGTCGATGATGGCCTTCAAGTAGGTGACGGTCGGGTTGGCCCAGAGGTTGGTGACCCCGTGAATGGTCTCGGGCCGGAGGGTGGCGCACGGGATGAACGCGTCGCCGTACCGGAACATGACGAGCGTGAACTTGATCACTTCGGCCTTGTCGCCTTCAAGCAGGTCGTGGTCGCCGACCGGGTTGTCGTCCACCGTGCAGTACCGGACCGGGTGGGCGCCCTTGATCACGTGGCCGGCCTCGTAGAGGTGCTGCCACTGCCACTCGATGAACCTGGAGTAACTCGGGTCAACCGTGATGAACCGGCGGCGCCAGTCAATCGAGAGCCCGCAGGCGGTCATCACGCGCTGGTACTCGGCTGCGAAGTGCTTGACGATGGTTAAGGGCTCGGTGAATCCTTCGAGCACGTTCTGCGGCACACGGTAGAGGTCCCGGTAGAGCCGGATCGTCTTCTCGTCCTTGTTCGCGATCCTCTTCGAGATGCCGACCACGGGAGCGCCCGTGACGTGGAACGCCATCGGGAAGAGCACCTGCCGGCCCTTCATCCGCCAGAACCGTGCGATCACGTCCGGCACAATGTAGGTCCGGCCATGACCCACATGCATGGCACCGCTCGGGTACGGGAACGCGACATTGATGTAGAACTTTTCGAGTTTCGAGGGATTGGACTCGAACGAATGAGTCCACTTCTCGTGCGCTTCTTCTTCAAACGCTGGTAGATCGAACTGACTCACTTGCATGCACCATCCTGAAAAATGTTATACCGGCCTTAACTTGATGACCTCGTTGTTCGTGTAGCGCCGGATCATCTCCTGCGCAATGCTGGAGTTCTTGGCAAGATGGATCTCGCCCTCCTCGTTCACGGTTGCGGTGAAGAGGTACTCCTTACCGGAGAAGACGTCCACGATCTTGCCGCTCTCGCCGGGGGCGATGATCGTCAAGTTCTTCTTGTCGGTCTGGATCTTCAGGCCGCCGCCGAGATTGATCTCCTCGTCGGATTTCTGCGGCTGGGCCGACTGCCGGTCGAACTCGGAGCGGGGCTTGATGTCGATGCCGATGCCGAGCTTGTTGACGATGCCGGAGATGTTCTTGCCGCCCTTGCCGATGGCTGCCGGGACATCCTTGTCATCGATGTAGACCACGGCTTTTGTGTCAGAGAGCATCTGGACGTCCACGAACCCGTCGGTGTAACGCCCGATCTCACGCTGGATCTCCTTCTCGTTGAGTTTCCAGCCGGGCCGCTCGTCGCTCTCCTTCTCCCGCTCCTTGTGCGGGGTTTCCGGTGGTGCCTGCGGGGCACGGTAGGTCCCGGATGCGGGAACCGGCTGGCCCACGTGCTGGACCTGGACGGGTGAGGGCTGCGTGTAGCGTGGTGCCGGGGCCTGCGGGGGGGCGGCGATGACCGGCATGACGATGGTCTCGCCATCGTACCGGAAGATGTCCAGCACGAGTTCGCCGGTCTCGTGGTCGGTGACCGTGGTGACGGGCCTGAGGTGCATCTCGACATCCATGCCCTCGGGCACCTTGATGGTGAACCCGACATCGTAGGTGTTGGTGATGACGCCTTCTTTGACAAAGACGATGGTGTTGACGACCTGCGAGAGGACCGAGAAGTCCACGCGGTCGCTGAAGCGCTGGACAGCGTCCTGCACGCCGTTGGCGTGGATGACGCCGACCATGCCGAGGCCGGCAAGGCGCATGTCGGAGAAGACCGTGAAGTCCTCGGGCTTCCGGAGCTCGTCGAAGATGACGAAGTCGGGCCGGACGAGCAGGAGCACGTCGGCGGTGTTTGCCATGCTGCCATCAAGCGTGGTGTACTGCGTGATCTGGTCCGGGACCTGAAGTTCCCGCGGGGCTTCCATGGTCTTGACGATGTAGCCGCTGTCGGACAAGAAGGTGGCAACGCTCTGGGCGAGCGTGGTCTTGCCAGCACCGGGCGATCCGATGACGAGCATGCCGCGTTTCTCGCTCACGATGGTCTTCGTTATGATCTCGGACTTGGCGTAGTCTTTTAAGGAGACGTCAACAATCGGGCGGACTGCGGTGATCTCCATGCCGTCCGAGAATGGGCGGCGTGCAATGGCGATCCGCATGGAGCCGATCTGGACAACCGTGATGCCGCGTTTCTCGACCTCGATGAACCCGTCGGGATCGCGCTTGGCCCGCTCCAGGATCTCCTGCGCCATCATGCGCAGCTCGTATTCGCTCGTGGGCGCGTCGCGGATCTTCACGAGTTTCATGTCGTTGATGGAGCCCTTCTTGGCCCGGGGCGAGATGCGCTCCTTGAGATACACGGCGATGGTGTGCTCGTCAAAGAACTGGTCGATGGCGAGCGGTCCGAAATCGGTGACCTGGGCTTTTAAGAATATGACATCGAGCCCTTTTGCCCGGGCCACTTCGGCCTGCACGTTATCGCTTGTGATGAACCGTGCCTTGTTGTCGATGGCAATACTCCGGATCATGGCGTCGATCTCGCCGCCGCTTGCGAGCTTCACCTGCTCGAGCGAGGGGCGGATGCCGGAGAACTTGAGTTCAATGGTCTTCTCTTCGGCCATCTTGCAGAGCTGCTGGAGTTCATTGAGTCCCGCGAACCCGATCTCGCGGCCGTTATTGGCCTGCGCCTCGAGTTCGGCGATCACCGCTTCCGGGACGATTATTGTTGCACCCTGGTATTCACCGGCCTTTATCATGGATGTTATGCGCCCGTCAATAAGGACGCTGGTATCTGGTACTAAAATCATATGGTATCCTCTCGTATGGTCTTGGTATCGTATTGCTACGATATGGTATGCTATACTATTCGCATGCGGGAATGCGCTCGAAACGCATCCCCCGCGCATGTGCTCCCGCGCTTTACCGTCGCAGGTGCATCGATATACAACGACACAACATCGTTGATGTGTCTAATATACGACCATCATGATTATAAAGGATGAGGGGAGCCAACGGTGGTGCACCACGAACCTGAAATGAATCCAAAGGGTTCTTCGAGTATGAGGGGATACTGGAGAAAAAAACGTTTTATCTAGTATGAAGTGATGATCTACGATTCATCGCCATTGGAAATATATTCCCAAATTGAAACTTGAGCTAGATTTTCTATTAGTTTATCACAATCCTCACTAAACCGTTTCCGACTCTTCCAATGGTCATTAATTTCAATTGTCCAAACATCATCACGGTTTTGTAAATATGCTGATAATTCTCGGGATTTACAATATCTTAAAAAATTTTTAATTTTTTTTGTCAATGCTTGTTGAAGTTTTGTATCCATACTATTCCAGAGAGTGTCTATTGAATTTTCTGCTAATTCTCTTGGTGTAAATGTTTTTCGACCTAAAACAGACCATGCAATTAATGAGTTAAAAATAAATGGTGCAATTTTTTTATCAGACCTATCGACAGAGAATTTGAGAATATTCAATGGCTGACCATAAACAGCAACCGGTTCATTGAAAAATGTTTTAAGTTTTTTATCTTTGAAATTATCGCCATAACGCCTTTGAATAATCTCATCGATCATTACTTGTGGGTAATTAATACCATCTTTTTTTAATCGATCCTTTAATAATTCAAGATTGCGTTTTCCAAAAATTCCAACATCCAGTATGAATGGTTCTTTTAAAATATCAATTCCTTTTTCAATTAGATGTCTGGTTGTGATCTCTGAATACCTATGTAGATTTGGACCGATATGTTGTCCACCACTTTTACACTCGCATAATAAACCTCGATTTGGCGAGGTGAATAAAATATCCGGGTTTAATGTTCCATTTACATTGAAACGTGGCTCTATGCGAGAAATTGAATATCCTGCTTTAAAAAGGTGATTTGGATATGATTCCAAATTATATGCGAGACTAAGGACCGAATTTACAACATCAAGATGGTCAGAATAAGTGTCCATGTTCGTCATTAATTATCACCCCCGGATCAAATGAATGCTGTAAATTTGTGTATAATCTAAAAATGACATTTCCACAGGCATTTTTCGGAAGATAAACTCTAATGAACTCCGACATAATATCCATGTTAAATTTGTCACCCGTATGTGTATCCACACCAGCAATTCTTAAGAAATTGTCCTCTTTGTCGTGAATTACACCCCATAATCTGAAAGGTTTTGTAGAATTGATTAGTTTATTAGAAATTTTTTCAATTTTTTGAGGTTGTGAAAATTTTATCTCAAACGGATAGCCATAATTTTTAAACCCAAATGATGTTGATTCGAGATACATTCGCTTTTCTTCAACTCTAGTCATTTTCTCTGAATAGTCATCGATGATATGATCAACAAATCGGATGTGCTCTTCGATGTCTGTTCCTTTAGCAACAGTCACTTTTCCATCAAAAAAAACTTCATCTAAAAATTTTATCTCAGAATCTTCGATATTTAATAATCTCGTTGATGTCTTAGTGGTTGGATAGCCATTTTCTTCCAATAATGTTATAATTGCTTTTGCGGGGTTTGATCCTTTTGACCAAAGTCGCATCGTTAGTTGTGAAATATCATTCTCTGATAAATCTGTTTCTTCTAATACTTCTTGTTTAAATTTTATTGAAAAACCAATATTCGTATATAAATTCTCTAACGTATTGAGCATCTGATGCGGCATCCAAAGAGAATCAATTTTTAAAAGATTATTCGTAAATTGCTCAATGAATTTATTCATTGTGCTACTTTCTTCAATATTGTAAACTTTCCAAAATCGAGTTAAGAATGTATCAATATAAAGAGTAAAAACTTCTGCACCTTTTTGGACGATCATGACATAAAGGAATTTATCTTGGGTTGGTTTTAACTGAATTTTATAATCCGCGAATACGGATGGAATATCTGTGATACTACAATTTGCTTCAATGATATTGGTTTTTACAGCGTATTCGGAATACTCGCCTTTTTCTTCCATTGATTGAAGATTGGAATTAATTGATTTTTCCATTAAGGCGTGTAATTCGGTTCGAGAGGAAATCATGATGATTCTTTAATGAATTTTCATTGTCATCAATGCGTATAAACAATTGCTAATTACTCTCGAACGAAACCGCTATTGATCTTTGGAAGTGGACCTCCGACCCCCCCCCCCCCCCCCCC
>Ga0209098_1000096_pt1 | contig 93418 bp, 74 predicted proteins | sample AD_JPNHW1_MetaG_FD_184429 | JGI IMG/M metagenome (GOLD analysis project Ga0209098, IMG submission 184429) | Active sludge microbial communities of municipal wastewater-treating anaerobic digesters from Japan - AD_JPNHW1_MetaG (SPAdes) (version 2) | ecosystem: Engineered > Bioreactor > Anaerobic...
TACGAAGTTATGCAAAAAAGAGGAAAGCCAGACAGTTGAGTTGTCAATTATTATCAAAACTGTTGCATGGCCAGAACCTCCAGGCACATACGTGTATTATGATAGGGACACTTCCAGAAACCTGCCTTGTCATCCTCGAGATTGACGGAGCCATCGTCGCGGATGCTCCAGTGCCATTCGCCATTGACAGGGTCAGAAATGTTGTGAAGGATATAATCAAGAGCATCAGAGGCAAGCTCCAGCCAGCCGGCGTCGCCGCTCAGCTGCCATGCATTGAGGAACCCCACCACCGCCTCCGATTGCACCCACCAGTGCCTGTCGCGATCAAAGTGACCGGCGGCATCATCCTTCTCGTAAAAGAGGCTGCCGTCACCGGCCAGTCCCTCATGAGCTGCCGAAGCTATCCTCAGCGCGAGTCCGCTAACGCTTTCAGCCTCACCCAGCGCTTCAGCTGCCTCGCAGAGCAGCCACGAGGCCTCGATGTCGTGACCGTATGAGACAATTGTCGAGCGGCAGTTCCACTCCTCGTCAAAAAACAGGTTCAGATGCGAGGTCTGAGGATCGACAATCCTCTCTGAAAATACCTTAATCAGCGTTGCAAGCTGTTGCCTGAGTTGCGGGTCGGGCCAGACCATGTAAAGGGTCGTATATGCCTCAAGAACATGAAGATGAGTGTTCATCGTCTTTTTCTCATTGGCATCCTTTTCACTGAGGCGGAGGTCAGCAATCTCTCCCCATTCACGGGTGAAAGCCTCGAAATAACCGCCACGCTCACGGTCAAAGCTGTGCTCCTCAATCAGCCTGAAAAGTTCAATTGCCCTGTCAAGCGACTCCCTGTCACCCGAGGCCAGGTGGTATGTACTCAGTGCGTATATGAAGAAGGCCTGGGAGTAGATCTGTTTTTTGGTATCCAGCGGCTCACCGTTACTCTTCAGGGACCAGTATGTGCCACCGTGTCTTTCATCGAAGAAATAACGGGAAATATAATCGTGCGCACGCCTGGCCATTTCAAGATAGAGGGGATCGCGCAGCTTCAGATATGCTGCCGAGAAACTCCACAGGATGCGGGCATTCAGTATGCCGCCCTTCGGTGCACCGGGAACCACGTTATCCCTGCCGTTAATCTGACCGTAAAAACCGCCCCCATCCTGGTCCGGCATATTCTTCATCCAATAAGGCAGGATATTGTGAGCCAGTTCTTCCATGGCAGCAGCCTTCATCTCTGCCAGAAGCATTCCAGGTTCATCATTCATATGCCGGAGGTCAGGTTTGCGATGAGACAGTTTTTGAGTTCGCCTCTTCCTGCTCCCCTGCCAGGTATTCCCTGTTCCGGGTGATGATCGAGTGCAGTGTCTTTACGGATGCTGCAGAGCGAAATCCGTCGGCCGGCGTGTTCATGCAATAGTCTGTCAGGCGGTCAACCGATGACACCGCCACGTGCATCCGGGTGTCTGAGGAAGCATAGTAGATGAATACAGTTCCATCATCATCAGCTATCCACCCATTGGAGAAGAGTACGTTTGATACATCGCCGAAGCGCTCCTCATCCACCGGGGCCATGAAATAGCCTCCCGGTTCGGCTATCACCCTGGCGGGGTCATCGAGTGCGGTCATGTAGAGGTAGAGAACGTAACGAAGTCCGGCAGCGCAGCCTCTCACCCCGTGCGCAAGGTGAAGCCACCCTGCAGGGGTTCTGATCGGATGGGGCCCCTCGCCATTCTTCATCTCCTTTATGGTGTGATAGTGTCTGAAATTGATGATCTTCTCATCGCCCGGCGCTATCACTGCCCGTGTGATATCCTTCACCAGTGCCCAGCCAATCCCTCCGCCGCTGCCGGCATCGATGAAACCATCCTGCGGGCGGGTGTAGAGGGCATACATGCCTTTCACGAACTCAGGGTGGAGAACCACATTGCGCTGCTGACTGCCTGAGACCAGGTCAGGCAGGCGTTCCCATGTCACGAGATCACGAGTGCGGGCTATGCCGGCAGCGGCGACTGCTGAAGAGAGATCACCCGGTGCAGCTTTCGGATCCTTCCGCTCACTGCAGAAGACACCGTAGATCCATCCGTCCTCATGCCGTGTAAGCCTCATGTCATAAACGTTGATGTCCGGGTCCTCGGTCTCCGGCATGGTGACCGGATAATCACGGAAGCGGAAATTGTCAACGCCGTTCTGACTTTCGGCAATGGCGAAGAATGATTTCCTGTCGTATCCTTCGACCCTTACTGCAAGGATATATTTGCCATTGAACTTCATTGCCCCGGCGTTGAAGGCGGCGTTGATGCCGAATCGCTCCATCAGGTGGGGATTGGTGGCAGGATTGAGGTCATATCTCCATTCCAGCGGTGCATGGGCGCCGGTAAGCACGGGATAAGCATACCTGTCAAAGATTCCGTTGCCGGGTTCAATCTTTTTGTTACGACGTTTGATAAGCGCCTCATGCTCTTCCCTGAGTCTTGCAAGGCGCATTTTGAAATTATCCATCTGGTTAAAAAATTATTCCTGTTTATATATGCTGAGGGCCGTCACTTCACTTTGAAAGAGAGTTTCCCTGAAACCATAAAAACTGATAAAATCCTGCCCGCTCACCTGACCCGGGTACGGTGCATAGAAATGTCCCGGCCGGTTATGTGCATTACGCCATACCAGGGCGTATGATATACGGTGATTCTCCATCGCCGGCCAGAACGTGGTGGTCCACCACGCTGAATCGGGTATGCCCTCATATCCTGCTTCCGTCAGTGCAGCCAGCTTACCATGGGCAACGGCGGCTTCAGTGACTATGCCGAGCACCCTGCTCACATTCTCCCTGAATGAACTGTTGCCGGCATCAGGCATCTGGTAGTAGTCGAAACCGATAAGGTCAACGTAGTCATCTCCCGGGTAACGCTCAAGATACTGCTCGCTGTTGTCGATATCACCCCCGCTGGAATATGCGAAGAGCAGGTTATGAAGGTTCTTCTCCCGGCACAGATAATCAAAGGTGAATCTCCACAATGCAACAAACTCTTCGGTTGTACAAAGATTCTGTCCCCACCAGAACCAGCTTCCCGTATGCTCATGCCAGGGCCGGAAGATTACCGGGACAGCCACCCCCTTTTCATCCCTGAGAGAGGCAAAAAATCCGGCAAGGTTATCAAGCCAGTCCTTGAACTCCTCGTGTTTTTCTCCTCCGGGCAGCACCGAAGCGACTGCCCTGTCAGAAGACACATCCCATGCCGTTCCGCCGGTAAGGAGGTTATCGACATGCCAGCTGAAAGTGATGACCCCGCCGCGCTCCCATATCTGTTGCACAAAAACTTTCATATCATCAAATGGAACAGAATCCAGGTTCACTGGTGACCGGTGCTCGATGTCACCGAGGTCCATGCCATAAACAGCCGGATAGTCTCCGGTGACTCTTTTCACATCCGATTCACCTCCGGGGTAGACCCACCCGATTCCGTACGAGAGGTCATCCTGGTGTCCGAACATTATACCCTGCCCGGCAGCCTGCTTCAGCCCTGCCAGCATGTTAACAGTCTCAGGCGTAGCAGACCTGTCGGCAGGCCCGGTTCTTTTGGTGTCGCCTGAGCTGCAGGCAGTCATGGTCAGCATTACGGCGGTGATAATAAAAGTCTTATACATAAAGGGATCAATTTTTGGTGAGAGATGAGAGGCGAAGGCTGAAATCGGATATGATGCCTGTGGTGGAGTCGGTGTCAAAAACAGAGTTAAGGCCCTGCTCCTCCTGAGGCGGATCACCCATGTAGTCATCACCGGGCAGCCAGTGAATGCGTCCCTCAGCAGCCCTGCCCTCTCCGGCGTAGGCCCATATGTTGCATCCAGCCAGGGGCCCGAGGCGACCGGCATGCTCAAGCACCTGGCCGAAAGCGTTGGCGTAATAGGCATCACGCGCAACCGTCGACTCATCAGGCGAAAATCCATGGAGATCACGTGGCAGCCCGAACTCCTCGAGCACTATCGGTTTGTGCAGCCGTACGGCAACTTCAAGATGGTCATCAATATACCGGTTGGTTTTAACCACCGATGAATCCAGGGTTCCGGCAATATCCGCAATGTCAAGCCAGCCCCAGTTCTTGGGCCATATATGCATGACCAGGTAATCAATATTCGGATCAGCGTGAATGCTCTCGAAGAGCTCCATCTTCTGCTCGCAGCCATGGCGGCCCTCAGTGCCGGTGGTAACAAGATGATTTTCATCAAGCTCCTGCAGCAATGCAGCAATGCGTGCAATCATCTCCCCGAAAGCCGGGATGTTCTCATCGGAGAATGCCCGCGGTTCGTTGGCTATCTCCCAAGTCATGATTGCAGGGTCATCGGTATACTTAACACCGGTGCAGGTGTTTGTACGTCCCAGGATAAAACGTATGAACTCCTCGAACTGCCTGATGCACGGCTCGCAGGTGTTAAACTGCCCCGAGAAAGCCATGAACTGCGGCCATGTGTTTGGCGGCACATTGGGGTTGGGTATGGGTCCGTAACCGTTCCAGCTCAGATACTGGGAAAAGCCCCCGCTCCAGTCCCATGCGTTGTTAAGAAAGAGGATGGCGTGCATCCCCCGTTTGCCCATTTCGGCAAGCAGGAAGTCGAGCCCGTCAAGCATCTCCCCACTGTATTCACCCGGGGCCGCCTGCAGCGCAGGGGTAACCCTGAAAGGCTCATTGTCAGGGCCTTCAGGACCAACCATGATCCGGAGGTTTGTGATGCCGATACTCTTCATGTGATCCAGCTCCCGGAGCAGCCGCCCGCGGTCACCATACTGTCCCTCAGTTCCAAGTATGGCACCGTACCAGTAGTTTGCTCCGATAAAATAATATGGCTCTCCGGCAAGCCTGAAGATACCGTCATCAACTGTCACATAATCATATTTCTGACTGCTTCCGCAACCTGCGAGGGCAATCATCAGCAGCAGCCCTGCAAATACCTTTCCTTTCATGCGATTACATACGATCTTAATCAAAATTAAGCAATCACTCCCGCTGGCGGGTAATACCATTCTTCTAAATAGTGATACTTTAATGCCATTATCTTCAGTGTAATAACATAAAATATGCAACATACCGATACATTTTTAGCCGTCACCGCCCGGGGAAAGATGTCATGGCTGTATGGTTACGGTCCTTAAACCCTTATTTCATGCACATTACATCAAACAGGAATCAGGAGCCAGGAATATATTATATTAACACTTCTTTTATATCTTTGAACTGACTATACTATATTAATCCGGCCATGCACGACAATATACTGAGAGAGATTACTCCCCTTACCCAGTCTGACTGTTTCACCTATTTCTACAGGGCGAAGTCGGAGTTTGACTTTCCCCTTCATTATCATGATGAGATAGAGCTCAATTTCATAAGGAATGCAAAGGGTGCGAAACGGATCATCGGGGATCATGTAGAGGAGATAGGCAACCTGGAGCTGGCTCTCATCGGGCCCGGGCTGCCGCACGGATGGTTCGGGACAGGCTTTGCTCCCGACCAGGTTGAAGAGGTGACCATACAGTTCCATAAGGATTTCTTCGATGAGAAGTTCCTTCAGAAGAACCAGCTGAATTTCATCCGTAACATGCTTCGCAGGTCACTGCGCGGCATTATCTTCTCCCCGGAGACGACGGCCAGGCTGGAGCCCCGCATAGTGAGCCTCGGCAAAAAGCAGGGTTTTGATTCGGTGCTTGAGCTGATGAGCATCCTTCATGATCTCTCAATCTCGCGTGACTACCGTGTATGTTCTGATTCAGGATTCAGTGATACCGAAGTGTTCAATTACAACAGCAGGCGGATAGAGAAGGTGATGGAGTTCATTCACAGTTCGTTTGACAAGCAGATAACCCTTGGCGAGGCAGCAAGGATAGCCAGCATGACAGAGTCAGCCTTCAGCCGGTTTTTCAAGCTGCGCACCGGCATGACATTTATTGACTGTGTTACGGAAGTCAGACTGGGTCATGCCTCAAGGATGCTGATTTCCACCACCAAGACAATAGCTGAAATAGCCTACTCATGCGGCTTCAACAACATCTCCAACTTCAACCGCATTTTCCGCAGGAAGAAGAGTTGCACCCCCCGTGAGCTCCGGGAGAGCTACGATGAGGGGATGAGGGTATTTATCTGACCTTCCCGCTGCAGCCGCAGCAGGAAAAGAAATTTCTACCTGGCCCTCATTGTTACGGTTGCATCGGGCAGTCCTTCCGATGAGGCGGTGAGCTTTATCGTTCCCTTCTCCTTCCCTGCCTTCACCACCACAAGGCATTTGCCGTTAAATGCTTTCCTGTAATCTGCCTTAAAGGGTTCCATGCTTGTCTGGCTTCCGTTGTCAACACCGGCAATCGTGCCCGGGCCCCCCACGGAAAAGTTGATCAAATTAGAGGCATGCGGCAACGGATTGCCGTCTTTGTCAGCGACCGTCACTGTAATGAATGACAGATCTGATCCGTCAGCCATTATCTCTGCCCTGTCGGGCGAAAGCTGAAGGGCAGCAGCTTCCCCGGCAGTCCGGATCTCACTTCTCATAATCTCACTCCCGTTCCTGTAACCCACGCCCAGGAGGGTACCCTCCTCGAACGGCACCTTCCACACGAGGTTGAAATCATCGCAGCTCCTGCTCTGCCGGCCAAGGGAACTGCCGTTAAGGAACAGTTCCACCTCGTCACAGTTGGTGAACGCCCATACATCAACCGTCTGACCAGGATTCCAGTTCCAGTGCGGGAAGACATGCAGCACATCCTTGTCGGTCCACTCGCTCTGGTAAAACCAGTAGACATCCTTCGGAAAGCCGGCAAGGTCAATGATGCCGAAGTAAGAGCTTCGTGCCGGCCACCAGTACGGTGTAGGCTCGCCGAGGTAGTCAAAGCCTGTCCATATGTACATTCCGGTGAGAAAAGCATTGTCCCTTATCAGCTTCCAGCTGTCGCGGTGGGTTGTGCCCCATGGTGCCGAGCAGTTGTCATAAGCCGAGCAGGTGAGGTCAGCATTGCCGTCCCTGAAGGGCTGGTCCCAACGTGAAGGCCAGCGCCTTACTATCTCTGACGGCATGTCATAGCTTCCACGGGTGGCCAGGGCCGAAGTGGTCTCCGTGCCTATGAATTTGCCTTCCGGGAATGCCTGCGGGAAGCGGGTCCATAGCGTGTCGCGGTAGTTGTAACCGATAAGGTCAAGGGCGCCGGAGGCGATGACCGGGTTATAGGGAACCGGATCATTGCATGCCGCCGTCACCGGCCTGGTGTCATCAAGGGATCTGACTATGCCTGCCAGTTCAGTGGCTATAGCCTCACCGCTGCCATCCCTCTCCCACTGCTCCATCACCTCATTACCGATGCTCCATATGAACACCGACGGATGATTACGGTCACGAAGCACCATAGCTTCAATATCCCTCCTGTGCCATTCATCAAAATCAAGACTGTAATCGAAGTCTGTCTTCTTCACTTTCCAGATATCAAACGCCTCATCCATAACGATGAATCCCATCCTGTCACACAGGTCAAGCAGCTCCGGTGCCGGGGGATTATGGGAGGTACGGATGCCGTTGCATCCCATTTCCTTTAATATCTCAAGCTGTCTTTCCATTGCACGGGTATTGACCGCTGCTCCGAGGCAGCCCAGGTCATGATGATTGCATACTCCGCGGATTACCACAGGCTCGCCGTTAAGAATAAAACCCTTCACCCGGTCAAACTCAAATGACCTTATACCGGTAACTGTCTCATATCTGTCAGCAAGAAGCTGGCCTGAGCGTATGGTGGTTACCACCCTGTAGAGCTGCGGATTGTCAACTGACCATAGGCGGGGACTCCTGACAGTCAGTTCCTGTGTCACAGCTGTACCTGATACGGGGACCTCCACCTGGTCAGTTTCCGTTCTGACAACGCGCTTGTTGTCAGAGTCATATACAGTGGTCTCCAGCCTTACTTCAGCCTTCGAGCCGGTGCTGTTTTTGATCTGGGTGGTCACCCTTATGAGGGCGGATTCACTGCTGACCTCCGGGGTGGTGACAAATGTGCCCCACTGGTCAACGGCAATCTTTTCAGTGGTTGTCAGCCAGACATTGCGGTATATGCCTGAGCCCGAATACCATCTTGAGTTTGGCTGTGCGGAGTTGTCTGCCCTGACGGCAATCACGTTTTCCTCCTCACCGTACTTAAGCCATTGGGTGAGGTCATACCTGAAAGAGCTGTAGCCGTATGGCCGCTTGCCGAGATAGTTTCCGTTGATCCATACCTCGCTGTTGCGATAGACGCCGTCAAAGGAGATGTAAGTCATCCGCCCCTTATCCGCAGTGTTTACCCTGAAGGTCTTGCGGTACCAACCCACTCCTCCCGGAAGTGCGCCCCCCCCGGGCGAGGCAGGATTCGCCTCGCTGAATTCACCCTCAATACTCCAGTCGTGCGGCAGGTCAAGATTCCTCCATCCGCTGTCGTCAAAACCGGGTTGTGAGGCATCAGCAGCATCGGCCAGGGCAAATTTCCATCCATCGTTGAAACTGACATGAGTACGCGGCACGGGCTGTGAACACCCCTGCAGCAAGATAGCAACTCCGACCGCAATAAGCAGTCCTGACATTTTTGTTCTTCCCTCCATAACAGTAATGTTTTAGTTCAATCCCAGCTTTGTCCTGATCCAGTCCATTTTCGCCTGGTAGAAGTGATCAGGGAGCCCGTGGCCGGCATACGGGTAAACGATATATTTTTTTTCAGCAGTGACAAGGTTGAAGGCGGCGAAGTTGATATGCGGCGGGCATACTTCATCCATCAGTCCTGCTCCCATTATCAGGGGAGCCTTTATCATCGGGGCGAGGTTTTTTATGTCAAAATAACTGAGCGTATAGTAAGCCTGGTCCCATGTCAGCGCTTTTTTGTTTTCGACGAGGTCGATGAACTCATTACCAGGCCAGTTTGCCACCCTGAAATAATCCCTGAAGTCAGACAGGAACGGCACCTGGGGTGCGCAAACCGCGATCCGGTCATTGGCCAGCGCTGCGGTGGCGAAGGTAAGGGCGCCTCCCTGGCTTGCCCCTTCAACTGCAATGCGCGAGGCATCAACCTCCGGTCTCGAGCAGAGGAAGTCAATACCCCTGACGCAGTCCATATAAGCTCCCCTGTAGATATACTTTTCCTTGTCTCCAAGGTTGCTGAGTATATATCCGGGAAAGCCCGGGTTCACATCATCCTTGCTGTTGCCGTGCCCCCTGATATTCAGTGCGAATCCGATAATATCATCACCATAGTTGACATATGAAGGGACTTCCACCGAGCTGTAACCCGGCACCTGCATAATTGCAGGATAACGGCCGGGTTTCACAGGTACCCGGTACCAGCCCCTGATGAGGGCATTGCCGAGCGAGCGCATCTCAACCAGGTAGACATCATGCTTCTCCGTGCAGAGGCTGTCTATCCGGATCAGGTTGTACCGGGGATCAACGGTGGCAAGTTCCGCCTTCGCCCTTTGCCAGAATTCCGCAAAATCAGGTTGCGGGTCTGCCGGCGACACTATCTTTTCCGGTTCATAACCGAAATTGAAGCTGTACTTCTTGTTGCCCATCTTGCTCTGCAGGGCAAGCGTTGCCTTATAGAACCCCGGCTTCAGGTTTTTCACCAGGAACGGGAAATTACCTGAGCTCATCTTTTTCACGGCCACATCGTGGTAGCCGTCATACACCTGTTCACCGAAATCAGTGACAATCTTAAGTGTCAGAGCGCCCCTGTACTTCTTCCTGAACTCACTTTTGACAGTGGTCAGGATCTCTACGTCGGGCGATCCTTTCAGGATCATATCCTCCTGGGCGAACAGAGTACCAAGGGTGAGCAGGTCAGGATTGCCCCTGTTGGTCAGCTCGGCCGGACCCCCATACAGGCCTCCGTCGCCCCCGGCGTCATAAACGCGGACAGCAATGGTATTCTTTCCGCCCCAGTTCACGTAATCAGGAGGAATCAGGTATGTGCGGGGCACATCATAGGCTCCGGCATAGTCAGGGGGCATCTTGCCTGTTGCCCCTACCTTATGGCCATTGAAAAAGGTCTCGTCAGCATCATCAATCTTCCCCAGGTTAAGCATCAGCCCGTCATACTTCTCTGCATTCTTTTTCATCGAAGCCGGGACAACCACCTTCACCCTGTACCAGGCGAACCCGTCATAGCCCGGGAAGCCCTGCCTCTCCCATACGGTAAGCGGGGAGATATCCTTCCACCAGTATTCGTTCTTTGCCGAGTCAATATACTCAGGCTTGTCTCCCGTAAGGAATTTCCACTCAGCAGGCACGATGCTCTGTGCCGCGACAGTTGCTGCAAACAGCAGCATTGCCGTCATGACAGTGATTACTTTCTTCATTCCCACAATCATTTAAACTGTTTATCTCAGTTATACCTCAACATCAGAAATTACTCAAACTTAACCTTTATTTCCTCCCCTGAATACGTAACCGATTTGTCGGGGGTTCGTCCGAAGTCAAGCTTCACAGCCTTATACTCAGATACCATTATGACATTTATGGTTCGCTCATGGAGCATTCCCTGGTATTCCCCCTCCCTTCTTCCGATGGTCAGGGTACGTTCAGCCTCGCTCCAGGTGAAGGGGATGAGGGTATAGGCTCCATCCTCATAATTATAATTGTCGCCCTCATCTTCATACAGCACAAAGGCGCCGTCAGCGCCGGCATAGACCCATAATGTGAGTGGATCAGCCTCCTTCTCCTCAGCATACTGAATTTCAGGCCCGGTCGGAATGACCGATCCTTCCCTGGCGAACAGCGGCATCCATTCATAGGGAGCATCTGCTTCCGCAACTGTCCCTCCGGCGTAATGCCTTCCGGTGCGCACGTCATACCAGCCATACGCCGATGGCAGATATACCTTACGCGACCTTGCTTTATATTTCGTCACGGGATTGACCATGAGCGAAGGGCCGAACATATACTGGTCGGCAATGTCAAACACCGCAGTGTCAAGGCTGAAATCCATCGTCAGCCCTCTCATAATCGTGTAATCATTGAGCCATGCCTGTCCGGCGAGCGAGTAAATATAAGGCATAAACCTGTATCTCAGTTGGTTGTATTCAACCATTGTCTTATAGGCTATATGGTTTTCGGGAGCTGTGTTGTACATTTCCCTGAAGGGGAACTCGCCGTGTGAACGGAAGAGGGGTACAAATGCCCCGTACTGGTGCCACCGTGTCATCAGCTCGCGCCACTCGTCAAGGTCAGCCGGGGACGGATTATGATAGCGGCTCTCCACGGAGAAGCCTCCTATGTCCATGGTCCACCAGGGGATCCCTGACATCGAGAAGTTCAGTCCGCAGGGTATCTGTGCTGCCATGTCATGCCACCTTGCAGCTATGTCACCGCTCCAGTTGGCAGCGGAGTAGCGCTGCAGACCTGCGAAGGCTGAACGGGTGAGGATGAAAACCCTGTTCTCCGGGTCAGTGGCCCGCTGTCCCTCAAAGACACCCTGAGCCTGCACGAGCGAATAGGCATTAAAGTACCTGTCTGCCGATCCGAGTGCTGTCGGACTCATCATTGCCTTGCGCTCATCCATGGGGAGGTTGGATGTTATATCCGGCTCCGTGGCGTCAAGCCACCAGGCGTCTATACCCTTGCTGTAGAGTGCGTTGTTGATCTGATCCCAGAACGCAGCCCTTGCATCAGCATTGAATGCATCGTAAAATGTGGAGAGGTATCCGATCCAGTCCTTGCGTTCCTTCTCAACGTTGCGCATGTAGAGATAACCCTTGCTCTTCATGGCATCATAGTTTCCGGTGCCGACGTAGTATTTCGGCCAGACAGAGATCATGATTCTTGCGTTCAGGTCATCATGCAGTGTCCGGATCATGCCGTCAGGATCAGGGAACCGGGTTGCATCAAACTGGTGATCACCCCATTTGTCTATCGGCCAGTATTGCCAGTCGAGAACGATGTTGTCAAACGGTATGTTTCTCTTCCTGTACTCCCTGACAACACCAAGCAACTCCTCCTGGTTTGTGTATCGCTGGCGGCTCTGCCAGAATCCCATGGCCCATTTAGGCATTACAGGGGCTTTCCCGGTTACGGTGCGATAACCCCTGATAACCTCATCCATGTTTTCGCCGCTGATGAAATAGTAGTCGATCTGGTCAGCCACCTCCGACCAGAACGAGATGCGCTGCTGTTCATCACCATCCTGGGGGGTGAGATACCTGAGGGCTATGTATGACTCGCCCCCGTCAGGTATCCACTCTATCTTCAGGGGATAACGCCGGCCCTGTTCAACGTTCAGGGTGAAATAGTTGGTTGAGGCGTTCCAGCACTGGCGCCAGCGGTCAAAAAGCAGCCTGCCGTCAATCCAGAGTCTGGCATAACCTGCCGAGTTGAACATGAACTTGAAAATCCCTGTTGTGTCAGCCTCAAACGCCCCCTCCCAGATTACCTTTCCGTCTCCAAGGTTAAACCCTTCAGGAAATTCTGCAAGGTCGGGTATGAACTGGTAGCTTATCTCCCTTTCGTTCCGGGTGGTGAATACCTTCTTTCCTGTCTTCCGGTCAGCATACGTCGCTGTCAGACCGTTCTCGGCACCCTGGCTGTCATAAAGTTTCAGGGAGGAGAGTTCGTTCCAGTCGCGGATGTCGCCATATTTTGTCCTCGAGTTATTGTCCCAGAGGATCCCGTAGTTGCGGTTAGAGATAATGAATGGTACCACTGCCAGAGTGTTATATTGAAAGAGATCAGCGTCTTTCCCCTTCAGGTTCATGAAAGAGGTCTGGTTGGCTCCGAGGCCGTAGATGGCTTCATCGGGATAAGACTCAAACTGCTGCCTGACGGTGTAACCTTTTTCACCAATTGCCATGACAGGCATGAAGCTCCTCCCACTGCCATCCAGTTCAGAGAGAAAGACAGTTCCGTCATTATCGGTAAATACCACTCCTCCCGTCTTCAGTGACACCTCGGCGCTGAGCGATGAAGTGCTGATGGTTACCAGCCCGTCACCCTTCTCGATGGTAAAATCCATATTGTCATCAGGCTGCGCCACAGCCATGAGGCTGGCTGTTTCCGGAAACTCACCGGAAGGAACTGCAGAAACCCGTATTATCCTTTCATTTATCACAACAAGCCTCACAGCCTGACCGGGATGGTCAGACTTACCGTTCAGCCGAATGATGACCCCGTTATCAGTCCGTTCGTATGGTGTCCTGGAGCACGACTGGCTCGCCAGGGCCGCGATGAGTGCCGTTACTGTAAACAGTACAGTCAGTGATCGTCTCATTTTCATATCGGGTTATTATTTGATTATCAATTTCCTTGTTACAGTGTAGTTATCTCCGAATAAAGTTACCAGGTAAATACCGGAAACAAAGTCTGTGTCAAGGGTAACCTCATGTTCTCCACGACCTGTTTCCCTGCTCAGCAGAAGGTTTCCGCGAAGATCGCTGATCTCCATTCTGCTGACATGATCAGGCATACCGGTGACGGTGAAGTTACCTTCGGAGGGATTAGGCCAGATTGTGACAGAATCGTCAGACCTTACCGGGTCAGCGGAAGTCACCTCGTTACTGATGGCCAGCTGCCTTGTGCCGGGCTCAACCAGAATATAGACGGCCGAAAGGGGAGGAAGATTTATCCTTATCTCATCGCCGATAACAACCGCATCCGCCCTGATTGTTTCATAGCTGTCAGGACCTCCGGCCGTCAGTGTGCCGCCGGTGCCGTTGACGAACACCTTCCTTGAGAAATCCTGCCCCTCTGTCCCTGTAAGAGTATAGGTGTAGAAGCGGTCACCAACCCCGTAATCCTTCAGGTTAAGGCGAACCACCTTGTGAACCTTGGTTGTATTGACAATTGAAGCGCCCAGGTGGCCGGAGCTGAATGCCGTAGGTGTGATGACCACTCCCTGGGCGCCGGTGACTGTTGATCTCAGCAGCACATCACCGGTATGCCGGCGCATGTAATAAAGATGATAAAATGCCGGGTGAGGTGTGTAATTAGGTATAAACGGCTCATTGTATGAGTACATTCCGTGGTCATTGCCATTATCCCAGCCGTTGGCAAGGTCCCAGCGGCAGGCGGCACCGTAGCCTGTCCTGATCATCTCGCCAGTGACGAGGACTGCCTGCATGCCGTTGGCGTGGGAGACAGGCTGGTTTGAGCCGACCGCAAAGATGTTGTATTCCGTCAGAGCCACCGGCAACTGCGGCATTCCGGCGGCAGCAACGGCGTTCCAGACATAGTTTTTGTATCCTTCCGTGTTTTTGTAGGAATTCAGGACTGTTGCCACATCAGAGTCTGTGTTCCATGGTGTATAATAGCTGTGGACAATATAAAAATCTGCCAGGTCACCAACCCGGGAGGCTACGCCGGTGTTCCACGATGAATGTGTTGAGGCGGCTTCAACCATAACAACTCCAATCTTTATATCGAAGCCTGTCTCTGCGGCCGCAGCCCTCATGGAGTCAATGAAAACCCTGCAGTGCTGCCCGTATAGCTGAGGGGTTATGTATTCAGGCTGCCCGTCCTTGTTGAGTGAACGGTCAATCCGGTAACCGGCCTCCCAGTTGCCATACACTTCGTTCCCTATCTCCCAGAACTTTGTCCTGCCCCTGTCATACCGGACCCAGTCAGCTGCCATATGGGCGGCCTGTGCTACCGGATCGGCGCTTGTCCCGTACCTTGCATAACCATAGTTGACGGTGAGCATTCCGGTAATGTTCGCCTTGCTCAGTATGCTGTAGAATGAATCAACATGCATAGTCCAGTTCTCCGCCCTCTGGCCGTACCAGGGCCAGCTTTTGTTGGTGGGATCGTTGAGAAGAGTTTCCGGCACATCCGGCGGCCTTGTATTCCTGTTCCAGAAGAAGGCATCGGAGGTGCTTCCTCCCGGCCCGCGCATAACTCCCTGGTCGCGGTTGGTGATGTTCTTCATCAGGGTGGCATTGTCAGACATCGGCCCGGTCCAGAGATTGGCATTGTCACCGAAGAGATACGGTGATACCAGCGTAACCGTGTCAGAGCAGTCAACAGTAACGGCTACGGTAACCGGATCGGTGACTGCAGGCACATCGGTATAGTCAGGTACTACAGCTGTCCTCGGTTTCCATCCGTTCATGAAGAAACCCTGCGGGAAATTACTGTAGTCAGGCTCGTCACTCAGCGGGTAGTTCTTCAGGTCAGGCATCTCGTCGAGGGTGACCACATAGTCATGAGACATGACCTTTTGCCAGTGGCTGAGCGGATTCTTGATGCCGTCACGTATGAAAGAGCCGTACCAGGGCATGAACCACGACCAGTGGGCCCCGTCAGCCATAAGCCTTTCAGGATCCGGAACGGGGCCGTTCTCGCTCAGGGTGACAAGTTTTCTGCCGCCAAACTTCTCCTTTATTGCATCATATGTAAGCAGTTGTGAGCTGAAGTCACCGTCAGCTGCATAGATGTCAGCGCCCAGGATATCTACATATTCATCACCGGGATACCATTCAAGGTTGTCAGGAGCGGCATCGGTTGTCCATACCCAGATAAGGTTTTTCAGGCCATGATAATTCACCAGGCGGTCAAACATGAGCCGCCAGAGCGCCTTGCATGGTTCCGGACCTTTTGCGCCCCACCAGAACCACCTGCCGGAGGCCTCGTGAAGCGGTCTGAAAAGGACAGGAATTTTATCGGCGTTAAGTTGCTTCAGGTAACCGGCTATGATGTCGATGTCACTCAGCATCGCCTGGTATTCCGCAGAGGTGGTTTCTGTGATCTTTGAGATGTCAAACGATGTGCCCGACGTATAAAACTCCTCAGTGGCCCTTGAGGGGTCACGCCAGTGCCAGCATATAGCCACAAGGCCATTGCGGTTGTACCAGTTCCTGGCCTCATTCACCACTACCGATTTGTCATACCAGCTGTAGTTGCGGGTATGGTTCATAAAGTCCAGTCCTGTCAGCGCCGGGTACCTTCCTGTCTGGGCAAACAGCCATTCAGCCTCTTCCTTTGCGTTGAGGCTCATGGCGCCTGAGTGAATCCTGTGCGTGAAGCTGTCCATCAGGTAACTCCAGAGCATTCGGGTCTCACGGTGAGGCGCCTGGGTTGAGAGCTTATACGGCAGCAGAACACTGACATCGGGCTTCGTATCGGGTTCAATGCGGAAATAGTCAAGCAGGAACCAGCCCCAGCTCTTTGTAATTGAAATGGTATTGCTGCCCTCCTTAAGCCTAACTCTTCCGCAGGCTGTCTCAGTGAAGGCAGGGGAAGCCGGAAAGGAGGCCTCAATACTGTTGCTGTTGATTGTGAGGATATTCTTTTTATCGCCGTAAGGTCCGGCGTAACCTATATAAAGATCGTAATTGCCGGCTGCAGACAGGTTGAATGTAACTGCCGCTTTGTCACCGTCATTTTCGAATATCCCCGCATAGCCGGTACCCGAAAATCCTGCAACGGTTGTCTGCACGGAAACAGATCCGGTCAGGGTGCCGTTCTCGGCTTCATATTTCGTTCCCTGTGCAGGAGCTGGTCCGGCGCCTGACAAAAGCAAAACAACAGGCAACACTAACCTGGTAAAAAGTCTCATCCGGTAAAATTGCTCTCTTTGTTTTTGAAAAACAAAGGGTATCTCAATTTAGTGATAAAATCTGAGATACCCTTTGTATCAGGTATAAGGGAATATCAAATTAGTTTATCGGTTCAAAGCGAACATTATCAATTCCCATGTTAACTTTTACGGAAACACCATGACTCCATATCATTCCGAATTCACTTCCGCCGAGAGCGGCATCAGGAATAGATGCTGTGCCATCATCGGTCTTGAATCCTGTCAGCGGACATGTAACAGTAATCCATCCGGTGGTCTTAAATCCTCCGGCAACGCCGTTCCATGGCTGGAAGTGATAGAAGTAGCTTCCCAGCCTTATGCGGAGGTCGCCTTCGGTTATGGCTTCGCGAACGTTTATGTCAAACCTGACTGCCCAGGTGTTGACATCGACGCCGGTTGTCACGAAGTTATTGCTGCCGTTGCGGAAGAAGAGACCGTCCCACCATCCGGAGCCACCCATACCGTTGATATTCCAGTATGGAGTTCCGTCTGCCGAGCTGGCCGGATCATTAAGGATTCCGCTTCCGATGGCATTGCCCCACCATGAGTCCTTACCCGTACCGTTGAAGTCAAAGAAGCAGAATGTCTGGTTAAGTACCGGATCAGTTCCTCCGAAGTAAAGTTCAGGGAAGAATCCCTCTTCTCCCTCATAAGTCACAAGCCTTATTGTGCCGGTGCCAAAGGTGACATCTTCAGGTACATATACTTCGATCCGAGTATCGCTCTTCGATCCGTAAGCAGTTGCTTTCTTTTCGCCCGGGAATATGAGTTCCTTGACAAGGAGCATGTTGGTGCCATTGATTGTCAGTATTTTACCGGGTTCGCCGCGTGTTTCGGTGTATGAACCGAACGTCGGAAGATTGGCAAGAAGGGTAAAGTCAATGGCAGATACAACCTGAGTGCCGTTTTTGGTCACGATGGTGATCTTGCCTGTCTTGGCACCAACTGGGACTGTAACTGCCAGGGATGTTCCTGTTCTTGTCCCGATTGAGCCTTCCAGGCCACCTGTGAATATTACCTTGGTCACCAGGTCAAGATCAGTACCTGAAAGTGTGACGGTGGAGTTGGCCCTTGCCGAGGTGGGACTGAACGATGAGAATGCGGGAACGATCATCGTAAGATTGGGTCCGGCAATCTCCTTGTCAGCCTTCGTGACGAAGGTCACAACACCGTCGACAGCGTCATCGGGAACTGTCACAAGAATCTGTGTGGCTGTGCCGCCTGCCTTTATTGTTCCCTGTTTGTCGCCGCCGAAAATGACATGGTCAACCAGGTCGAGATTGGTACCGGTGACTGTAATATCCTGACCGTTTTTAAGCGTCACCGGGGTGACGGAGACGGTCGGGACAACCATTACCAGGTCTGTTGCTGTGCTCACCTCGACACCTGAAGCCGGCACCAGGATAACCTTGCCGTCCTTCGTGTCAGCCGGTACAGCCAGAACAATCTGTGTGGCGGTGCGCGAGACGAAATTCGCTGCTTCAATCACTTTTCCGCCGCCGAGCTTGACTGAGAGCACCAGGTCAAGGTTGGTACCGGCAATCGTGAGATTGGTGCCGGCCTTGACGGGATTCGGAGTCACGGTTGTAAATGCAGGCAGGGTTACTGTGAGGGTTGATGCTGAGTACACAATTATTGGCTCCTCAGCACCGTTTGATACTGCAATCTTTCCTGTCTGGGCTTCTGCAGGCACAACCAGCTTTATCTCGGTGCGTGTATGACTGGTGAAGTCATCTTCGGTAACCGTAACACGGTCAGTGAGAATCACCTCCTCCACGAGGTTCAGGTAATCGCCTGTGATTGTCAGTTCGTCTCCCGCCTTGACTGTTGCAGGAGTCAAACCAGCGATGGAGATAGGCTCCGAGAAACCGATTGTGGTCTTTGTGGTGATATCACCGTCAGGCGTTTTCAGCACCACATAACCGGGCACGGCTTCCTGGGGTACGGTGAGTGTCAGCAGTCGGGCTTCCTTTTTTGTGAATGTAGAAATGGTGATATTGTCAGGCAGAATCACTGCCGTCACCTTATCAAGGTTCAGCCCGATGAATTTCAGTTCAGCTCCCCTGGCTATGGGCATTGGCCCGAAGCTCTGGAGAACCACCTTGGTATCTTCCTCTTCCTTCCCCTCGCATGAGGTGAACAGAAGACCGGCACCCACCACGCATATTGTCGCGAAGAGAAGCGCCCAGTTGCGGAATTTTATTTGAATCTTATGCATTGCAATTCTTTTTTCGGTTGATGTTACTTCGGTACAACGCGTATGTTGTCTATGCAGATGTGCGGATTGCAGTCTTTGCCTGCCACGCCGCCGTGCCAGACATAGAATGTCAGCCCGCGCATCATGTCAGCGGTGAGCTTATTGGCGCTGACCGAGCCGTCGAAGCTGTAGTTGAACTCTGAGAGCGGGTATGATACTGTTTCCCAGCCGGCAGTCTTGTAAGTGCCCGTCGCCTTCCATGGATTCCAGACACCCCGTGGTACAGAGCCGTCCGCAATGTAGCTGTTTGCTCCCGTGACGGAGTACGGAGTGAAGATCATCTGCAGAGCGCATGATTCCCATGCTTCAACAACGTTTATCTCGAACTTGATCTCAGCATCCTTCAGTTCGCCGGTATAAACAGGCACATCAGGCCTGCCGTTTGCCTGCGGCCAGAGGTTGAAGCTGAATCCGTCCTCGTTCCATGTTACACCGGCTCCTCCGGCAAGAGCACCCGAGAACCTGACATAATTACCTGATATACCTTCAGGATTCGAGTTACCCATCACTCCCGAACGCCATCCGCCGGCAGCTGTCAGGTCATCAAAATTCAGGATGATGTTCCTGTCATCACGGAAGAAGAAGCGTGAACGGGTGGTACCGTAGAGCGACTTGACCTGTATCTGGCCGGGACCTGCACCTGACGGAACAGTCACGTGAATCTCGTTGATTGTGAAACTCACGATGGTTCCGGGGACATTTCCGGGGAAGAGCACCGTAAGCGGTGAAGCAGGGTCATCTACGAAGTAGTTGCCTTTGATCACTGCTGTTTCGCCGTCAGCCACGTACTCGCAAACCATCCTGTCAACCAGCGGAGCGGGAACGTCAACGCCGAAAGTATATTTCAGCGTATCCTTCTTGTTCATGTTGATCAGGTACATGTAGTTGGTAACCGTTGACGGGATTACCTGCGGTACTGAAACGATGATCGTGGTAGGTGTGACCAGGTTGGGGTTCAGCCCTGCCTTCTGGTCGTTGAACCAGACCTCGTCAACATTGCCAAGGTTCCTGCCTATTATGGCTATGTTGTCACCCATGAACGCATGGGCCACCAGTGAGTCTGACTTGGCCGGGTCTGCCTTCCGGATGTAGAAGATCTCAGGCATCGGCATATCTTCCTCATTGCCCTCGCATGCCTGGAACACCATTCCTGCGGCTCCCGCAAGGAGCAGCAGCAATAATGCCGATAATGTATTGTTTATTATCTTTTTCATAACAGGTATCTCTATTTGGTGTAATAGGGTTGCGGATCTTCGTTAAGCAAAGGATCCTGAAGCACCTCCGATGCGGGGATCGGGAGAAACATCTTGTCTTCGGTAAATCCTGTGACACGGACAATACCCGAAATAGTTCCCCTGTTTTGTGCTTCAATGATCTGTTTGGCCTTTTCAAAACCCTGACGGGTTATGTCAAACCAGTAATCACCTTCAAAGGCGAACTCCACGCGACGTTCCTTCATGATATCATTAAGTGTCAGAACCTCTTTTACCGGTAAACCGGCACGAAGGCGCACCTTGTTGAAAGCCTCAAGGGCAGTTGCGTCAGTGGTTGAGGCAGCTTCACCCAGGGTAGCTTCAGCATAGATAAGAAGGATATCGGCATAGCGCTGCATCATGAAATTGATGCCGGTGTTCATGCCTATGACCTGCTCACCGCCATACTTCTGGCCCGGACCGACAACATATTTTGCAATGGTTGAACGTGTTCCGTTCAGTGTGCCTCCCTGTTTAACATCCTGGATGGTATCATACCTGAAGCCGTCCTTCATGAAATCATTGTAAGCTGCATCGTCAGGTGAGAATGATCCGTCAGCCTGCGGAAGCTTCTGCGGCTTCCAGTCAGCCATGTTCCAGCCATGCTCCATCATCGAGCCTGCACGTCTCTTGTCATTGGGTTCATAGGCCGTCCTGAGGTCCATGGATGGTCTGTAAAGCTCCCACATACTTGCTTCATCAGTCTGAAGGCTTGAGGGGCCGCGGTCTGGGTTGAGCTGGTTGCCTGATCCCCAGGGGTTCATCGTGCACTGGTGCTGAACTGCAAAGAGGGTTTCGATGTTGTTGTTGTTGTCGCTTGAGTTGAACATGGCGCGGTAATCGGGGAAGAGGTCATACTGCCCTGACTCCATTACCTCCCAGGCTTTTGCCTTGGCATTGGCATAATCCTTTTGATAGAGATAGAGTTTTGCCATCATCCCCTTGGCCGAATACTTTGTCACCCTGCCGGGGACATCTGTTTCGGGCAGACCTGCCTCAGCAAGCTGCAGTTCCTCGAGAGCGAAGCGCAGAACATCTTCCTGGAAATAGCGGGGAATGTTGAAATCACCTGTCAGGGCAATGGCGCCCGGGTCGGTTACGATGGGAGCATGTCCCCATATGCGGGCGATGTAAAAATAGACCGTTCCCCTGAGGAAATGGCACTCGGCAATTGCCGGTTCAAGTATTGCCGCGTCACCGCCGTCGGCTATCTTCTGCTCGAAAGTGGCAATCAGTGCGCTTGTCCATCCGTTGACCTTGTAAAAGGCTTTCCATGAGTCAGAAAGACGCACCGAGGTGGCAGAGACGGTCATCAGCTGAAACGGGGTGTCATCTCCGTTATAGGTATGCTCGTTTCCTGCAAGGATTTCACCGATGCAGTCGAGGGCACGGGCTTCATATCCGGACCATGCCAGTCCCGAATAGATTGTGCTCGTGGCAGCCCTCACCTCATCGGCAGTATTGTAGTAGTTGCTCACGGTTGCCCCTGAAAGCGACGGGCGGTCAGTGAACGACTCACTGCATGATGCAAGTGTTGCAGCCAGTATCACAATGAAATATATAAATCTGTTTTTCATGATCATTTAGTTATAGTCATTAAAACTCAACACTTACACCGCCCATGTATGTGCGCGGATTGGGGTAGTGGCCTGCATCAACGTTCATCAGCCTGATGCTGTTGTTGTAAGAGCCAACTTCAGGATCATAGCCGGTATAATTGGTGAAGGTGTAGAGGTTCTGGACCGTAACGAACAGTCTCAGGTTGCTCATCTGCGCCCTGTTGATCACAGTTCCTGGCAGCCTGTATCCGAGAGTGATGTTCTGGATACGCAGGTAGGAGCCGTCTTCAACATAACGGTCAGACATGGCCGTATTGTTGGTGTTGGTGTTGGTGAACCTGGGAAGCGCTCCGTCCTTGTTGGTGGCAGTGTAGCGGTCCATGACAGCAGTCGACTGGTTGTAATAGACGTTGTTCATCCTCTCGAGCTGCCATTTCATGAAGTTGAATATCTCGGCTCCGTAGCTTCCCTGAAGGAAGATGGAGAGATCAAGATCCCTGTAGCGGAAGGTATTGGTCAGACCGAAGGTGAAGTCAGGTATCGGACTCCCGATGAAAGTAAGGTCCTTTGAATCTATCACCTGGTCCTTATGAACATCCTTGTATCTCACATCACCCAGCCATGTCTCATTCTGAGAAACGGCTGACCCGAACTGCGGGAAGGAGTTGGCAAGGTCAGTTTCTGTGCGGAAGAGCCCGTCAGTCACCAGCCCCCAGAAGGTTCCGACCGCATAGCCGGGAACGGTATGGGTGATCAGGTAGTTGTCATAATAGAGCTTGCCGTCTATTGATGATGACTCATTGATCAGTTTGTCAAGAACGTTCTTGTAGTGCGAGAATATAAAGGAGGTGTTCCATGAGAAATTGGGCTTCGAGATGTTACGCGTCACCAGGCTGATGTCAATGCCGGTGTTGGTCATCTGACCGACGTTTCCTATGGGCGCCTTGAGGTCGTTCCATGCATCACCGATACCCAGCAGGGCAGGACCCGTGCTGAAGAGAAGCATGTTGGATGTGACCTTTTTGTACAGGTCAACGGTCAGGTCAATTTTTCCGTTCAGAAAGCCGAAGTCAATCCCTCCGTTGTATGTGATTACTGATTCCCATCCGAGGTCAGGGTTGGCGATACCGGCTATGAAGTTGGTCGATGCCGTCCCCACCTGGCCAAAGCCTGTCGGGCCGGGCCAGAAGTTGACGTTTGACGTGTAAGGCGGGTTAGGAGCTCCGCCGGGCAGGTTCTGGTTACCCACGGCACCGGCGCCGAGTCTTATCTTCATGTAGTTCATTACATTGGCCCAATTAGCGGCGAACTTCTCGTTCGTGACAGTCCATCCTACAGATGCACCGGGGAAGAAGCCCCACTTTTTGTTCGGGCCGAAGTTGGATGACTTGTCACCCCTGTAACTGAGCGAAAGTGAGTAACGATCATCGAAGGTATAATTGCCCCTGGCGAAATATGACTCCATTGCCCAGTCACCCTTGCCGCCGGTGAGGTCCCATGTCAGCTTGTCGGTACCGCCTGCGTTCATATCGAGGATATTGTTCTGCAGGTCAACCTTCTTTCCTCCCATGTTCTCCCAGTAGGAGTACTGTGCTTCATGACCGCCGGTGAAGGCCAGTTTGTGCTTCCCGAGGTTCTTGTTATAGTTCAGGTAGTTCCTCACAGCATAATAATAGGAGTTGTTGCGGCTGTCATAGAGCTGTGCCTGCAGCGACCTGGTTCCTATATTTGCTTCATACTGGAATGCCATGTTGTTCTGAAGCCCGAGCTGGTATGAAAACTCATTCCTGAGAGACAATCCCTCGAAGAATATCACATCAGCATAAATGTTTCCGAATATCTGGCTGTTGACACCCTTGTTGCCACGGCTGTTGCTGGTTGCCACGGGGTTGTCAGCAGTGTAGGTATAGCCTCCCACGGTATAGTTGCCGGCCCATGTGCCGTCAAGGTTCCTGACCGGGATAAGGGGGTTCTGAAGTGTGGCCCACCATATGGTACTCTCTGCAGCATCTGCGAGGGTAACGTTCTGGATAGCCCTGGTGATGTTCGAGCTGATCCCTGCCCTCAGCCATTTCTTGACCTGGCTGTCAAGGTTGAACCGGGTTGAGTAGCGCTTGAAGTCTGAGCCAATCAGGATTCCTTTCTGGTCAAAGTAACCGGCAGAGAAGTAGTAGCTTGTATTTTCCTTCCCTCCTGAGATGCCCAGCTGGTGATCCATGGTGTATCCCTGGCGGAATATTGCATCCTGCCAGTCAGTCCCTTCACCAAGCAGGGAGGGATCCGCAAACTCCTCGGTGGGTATGTATCCGGAACCAAGTTCAGCGATTACGCTGTTCTGGTACTCGGCAAATTCACGGAGGTTCATTACGTCAAGCGTCCTGCCCACCTGCTGGAGGCCATAAGAAAAATCATAGGTGACTTTCCCGTCACCGGCTTTCCCCTTCTTGGTGGTTATCAGGATGACGCCATTGGCTGCCTGCGACCCGTAGATAGCCTGTGCCGAAGCATCCTTCAGCACATCGATTGATTCGATATCATTGGGGTTCAGAGTTGCAAGGAAGCTGTTCTGGGTCTGGCCGTCAGAACCTCCCAGGCCGTCATATCCAGTATTTTCAACATTGTTGTTGGTAAAGGGAACACCATCAATTACTATCAGCGGGTCATTGCTGTTGATGGAGGTGATACCCCTTACCCTTACCGAGACGCCGCCGCCCGGCTGACCGCTGTTGTTCATGACCTGAAGGCCGGCCACCTTGCCCTGCAGGGCCTGGTCAACGCCGGTTACAACAAGGTCCTGGATCTCCTCAGTCTTGACCGAGGCAATTGCAGATGTCACTTCCGATCTCCTGATCGTACCGTAACCAATCACAACAACAGCGTCAACTTCCTCAGCAGACATCGTCAGTGTGACGTTTATGGGACCTGCAGTAATGGGCACTTCCTTTGCATCCATTCCGACGAATGTGATAACAAGGGTTGTGGCATCAGAAGGTACCGGCAGGGTGAAATTCCCGTTGAGATCAGTAGCAGTCCCTATCGTCGTGCCCTTAACCACTACTGAGGCTCCGGGCAGCGCAGCATTGTTGTCATCAACTACCCTTCCCGTCACAGTTCTCTGCTGCGCGAAAAGCATCGTTGTCGACATTACAGCTGCCAGACAAATAAGAAATGTTAGTCTTAAGAGTTTGTTTTGCATAGCTGTACAGTTTTAGGTTTCTAAAGTTACGGTATCTTGTCAGCGCAGCACTGATACTTTTTTGTCTCTTTATTGTAAATATTTGATTAGTACTGCACCTTAAAAGACAAAACCGGCATTTCTTGGTGTACAATATACACAAAGCTATGAAATAATTACGCAGATGTCAGGGGGCAACAGGTTTTACTACTTACTTCAAGTCCTGCGGAAGCTCATCTTATACCATATTAATAGATACTTCACCCGTACCTCTCCCGGTATTTTCATCAGCTCTTTTTTCCTGATGGTGTTGATTATGCTATATTTTTAAAATATCTTTGAATTCTTACATTGTACACTAAGTCATTTTATAACTTCACTGGTATAATAAAATGATATCCCACAAGATTGTTCCCAACATCTCTGTCGACTGTGTGGTGTTCGGTTTCGACTTTGAAAAACTAAATGTCCTGCTTGTCAAAAGAGAGATGGTGGACAAGAAGAGCGGAAAAGTGCTCATCCTCGACCATACCCTTGCCGGTTACCATATTTTCGAGGATGAGGACCTTGACAGTGCAGCCACCAGGATACTGAAAGGGCTGACAGGGCTTGACAATATCTTCCTCGAGCAGTTCGGTGCCTTCGGCCAGCTTGACCGCGTCTCCTCGCCCAAGGACAAGATGTGGCTTGAATATATCAACCAGGGATTTGCTGACCGCATTGTCACGGTAGGTTACCTGGCGCTGATAGACAACACCAAGGTCACACTTACCCTGAAAGACCGTGATGTCTCCTGGTTTCCTGTCTCCATGTTAGCAGAAATGGAGATGGCTTTTGACCATAAATACCTTTTTTATAAGGCGCTTGAGGCCCTTCAGCGCAAGGTGAAGGTTGAGCCTATCGCCTTCGAGCTGCTGCCTGATTACTTCACGCTGTCACAGCTTCAGAAACTGTACGAGGCACTGCTGGGAACATCATTTGACAAGAGAAACTTCAGGAAAAAGGTGGCGCAGATGCACTACGTCATCCCGTTAAAGAAGAAACAGCAGGGAGTGCCGCACAAACCGGCTCAGTTTTACCTCTTCAGCAGGGAGGTGTACGAGAAAACCAGCAAGGGACGCATTTCATTCATTATCTGACAATAAACCCAACTAACCACCACCACTATGAACTTGCATATCATTGACCTGGGTATAGTGATCCTGTACCTCCTGGCCACCATCTTCATCGGGAACTGGGTCTCAAAGAGGGCATCAAGAAACATACAGTCCTACTTTCTGGGCGGCAACTCCCTTCCATGGTATTTCCTGGGTGTATCCAACGCTTCAGGCATGTTTGACATAGCCGGAACAATGCTTCTTGTCTACTGGCTCTCGGTCTATGGCCTCAAGAGCCTCTGGATACCCTGGCTATGGCCGGTCTTCAACCAGATCGTCCTTATGGTGTTCCTCTCAGCCTGGCTCAGACGATCGAACGTAATGACCGGAGCCGAGTGGATCAAGACGCGCTTTGGTGAAGGCAGGGCTGCAAACCTGTCACACATTATAGTGGTGATATTTGCCATTGTCAGCGTTATCGGATTCCTCTCCTATGGATTCAAGGGGGTAGGCAAATTCGTGGCAGCATTCCTCCCGCCGCTGGTTTCAAACCCTGAGTACCTGGTCACTCACCCGCAGGTGAATGTCAACCTCTACGCCCTCATCCTCATGGCCATTACCACATTCTACGTGGTCAAGGGTGGTATGTTCAGCGTGGTGATCACCGAAGTCATACAGTACGGAATACTGACCATAGCATCCATAGCGGTGGGAATAATTGCCATCAGCCAGATCTCTCCGGATGCACTCAATTCGGTTATTCCCGAAGGATGGAAGACAATGTGGTTCGGACGGACAACAGGACTTGACTGGCATACCATTTCCTCAGCGGCTTCGCCGAAGCTCCACTCATTCAATGACTGGATAAAGACTGACGGATACGAGCTCTTCGGGCTCTTCTTTGTCATGATGCTCTTCAAGGGGATACTTGTCTCTGCAGCAGGCCCGGCGCCAAACTATGACATGCAGCGGATCCTTGCAACCAAAAACCCGAAGGAAGCGTCGAAGATGAGCTCACTTGTAAGTGTGGTCCTCAATCCCACCCGATACTTCATGGTGGCAGGCCTCACCATCCTTGCCCTGGTGAACTTCGACAAGCTCTATACAGGGTCACTCACCAACCCTGACTTTGAGAGCATCCTCCCTGAGGTGCTGGCAACATACGTACCGGTTGGTCTTCTCGGGTTCCTGCTTGCAGGCCTGATAGCCGCCTTCATGAGCAACTTTGCAGCCACGGTTAACGCCGCCCCGGCATACCTGGTGAATGATATCTACAAGCGGTACGTCAATCCTCATGCCAGCGAGAAGACCTATGTGCGCATGAGCTACGCTGCCTCACTGCTGATAGTGGTGATCGGAATAGCCGTGGGCTTCCTGGTCACATCCATCAATGATGTCGTGCTCTGGATCACAGCAGCGCTGTGGGGCGGTTATACCGCCCCCAACTTCCTGAAATGGTACTGGTGGCGGTTCAATGGCTACGGTTACTTCTGGGGTATGCTCTCAGGCATTGCCGCTGCCCTCCTGCTGCCTGCGCTGAACCTTGACCTGCTTCAGAACTGGCCGCTGACTGAGAACTTCAGCATGAATGCCTTCCCGGTAATATTCCTTATCTCACTGGTCGGAAGCATCCTGGGATCACTTCTCACCAAAAAGGAAGACGATGAGACACTGAAGAGGTTCTACAGGCAGGTACGCCCGTGGGGATTCTGGAAACCGGTAGAGAAAATGGTCCTTGCCGAGGATCCCTCCTTCAAACCGAACAGGGATTTCTGGCGCGATATGTTCAATATTGCCGTAGGTATCGTATGGCAGCTCTCACTAATGGCATTCCCCGTTTTTCTTGTGATAAGGGAATGGAAACAGTTCTACGTTGCCGTGGCTGTGATGATCGTTACCACCGTGATCCTGAAATTCACCTGGTGGGATAAACTTAAGGACTGACCCGGTGGTGACACCTGTATCCGGTCTCAAGGCAATGCCGGAATTGAAAATGAAAAAAACTCTAAGACTGACCTGACAATGAAATTCGGACATTTTGATGACGCTGCGAAGGAGTATGTCATCACCAGTTACCGTACACCCTGGCCCTGGATCAACTACCTTGGCAACAAGGACTTCTTCTCCATAATCTCAAACACTGCCGGGGGTTACAGCTTTTACCGTGATGCACGTCTTCGCCGTATCACCCGCTACAGGTACAACAATGTGCCGGCGGATGACGGAGGCAAGTATTTCTATATCAATGATAACGGAACTGTCTGGTCTCCGGGCTGGAAACCGGTGAAGGCCGATGTGGAAAACTACTCCTGTCATCATGGCATGGGTTACACCCGGATTGGTTCGGAAAAGAACGGCCTGCGGGCCGACATGCTCTTCTTCGTTCCGCTGGGCGACACCTGTGAGGTGCAGCGAATCACCCTCCGCAACAACGGCAGGATGCCGAAGCGCATCCGCCTGTTCTCGTTCGTGGAGTGGTGCCTCTGGAACGCACATGACGACCAGACAAACTTCCAGCGCAACTTCTCCACCGGAGAAGTGGAGGTTGAAGACGGGGTCATCTATCACAAGACGGAGTACCGCGAGCGGCGAAACCATTATGCTTTCTATTCGGTCAACCGGCAGGTTGCCGGTTTTGATACTGACCGTGAAACTTTTCTGGGCCTTTACAACGGCTTTGACAGGCCTGACACGGTCTTCGCCGGACAACCGCGGAACAGTATTGCCCATGGCTGGTCGCCTGTTGCCTCACACTGCCTCGTTGCAGACCTTGAGCCGGGTGAGGTGAAGGAATATGTCTTTGTGCTGGGTTATGTTGAAAACCCAGACAGTGAAAAGTTCATCGCCCCGAAGGTCATAAACAAGGCAAGGGCGAAGGCAATGACCGGGCGGTATGACACCGTGGAAAAGGTTGATGCCGCCTTCGCGGCACTTATGGAATACTGGAAGAGTCAGCTCTCGGTGATCACCCTCACCCACCCGGATCCGCGGCTTGAGCGGATGGTCAATACCTGGAACCCGTACCAGTGCATGGCTACCTATAATTTTTCGCGCAGTGCATCCTATTTTGAGTCCGGCATAGGCCGCGGGATGGGATTCCGCGACTCCAACCAGGACCTGGCGGGATATGTTCAGATGATCGCGCCACAGGCGCGCGAAAGGATTATTGACATCGCCTCCACCCAGTTGCCTGACGGCAGCGCATATCACCAGTACCAGCCGCTGACCAGGCGCGGCAACGCGGAGATCGGCGGCAACTTCAATGATGACCCGCTATGGCTGATTTTCGGGGTGGCAACATACCTTAAGGAGACGGGAGACTGGTCAATACTTGACGAGACGGTGCCATTCAATAATAATCCTGATGATGCGGCAAGCCTCTTCGAGCACCTGCGCCGCTCATTCATGCACGTGGTCAAAAACCTGGGACCTCACGGACTGCCGCTGATAGGGCGGGCCGACTGGAACGACTGCCTCAACCTGAATTGTTTCTCGTCGAATCCCGATGAGAGCTTCCAGACAACGGAAAACCAGAAGGGAGGAGTGGCTGAGTCGCTCTTCATCGCCGCCATGTTCGTGCTCTACGGGGCAGATTTTGTCACCTTCGCCCGTCGAAGGGGAGAAGCGCAGATGGCTGATGATGCAGCCAGGCAGATTGAAGGCATGGTCAAAGCCATAAATGCTCATGGCTGGGACGGCGAATGGTTCCTCAGGGCATATGACTTTTACGGAAGGAAGGTTGGAAGCAGGGAGAACGAAGAAGGAAAAATCTTTATAGAATCACAGGGGATGTGCATCATGGCCGGCATTGGTCTTGATGACGGCAGGGCTCTGAAGGCGCTGGCCTCGGTGAACAAACACCTGGCCTGCGAGTACGGAATAGTGCTCAACAACCCCGCCTTCACAAAGTACCTTCTCAACCTGGGAGAGATTTCCAGCTACCCCGAGGGATACAAGGAGAACGCCGGCGTTTTCTGCCACAATAATCCGTGGATCATCATCGCAGAGACCATTACCGGAAACGGTCACCGGGCATTTGACTACTACAGCCGGATAACACCAGCCTACCTGGAGGAGATAAGTGACCTGCACAAAACGGAACCTTACGTATACTCCCAGATGATAGCAGGGAAGGACGCCTTCCGTCCCGGTGAGGCGAAAAACAGCTGGCTGACAGGCACTGCTGCATGGTGCTATTATGCTGTGACACAGTACATCCTGGGGATACGGCCAGACTATGACGGGCTGATGGTTGATCCCTGCATCCCTGCCGACTGGGGCGGCTTTACGGTAAAGCGCAGGTTCAGGGGTGCGGTATACAACATCGAGGTAATCAACCCGGAACGGAAATCAAAGGGAGTATGGGAGGTTACCGTTGACGGGAAAAAGGTCGATTCATGCATACTGCCCGTGTTTCCTGAAGGAACGGAACATAATGTCAAAATAAAAATGTAATGCCATGATATTCAGTAAATTAAATTTAATCCTGGGAACAGCAGTCACGGTTTTCCTGGCAGGTTGCGGGAGCAATGCACTTATAAAGGCAAGACTTGAGGCTCCTCCGGCGACTGATGCCATCCTTGTGAACCAGGCCGGGTATCTTCCGGATGCGACAAAGGTGGCTCTGCTGAGAGCCGACGCTGACATCTTTGAGCTGATTGACGTCTCCACAGGCAGAAATGTGTATGGCGCAGAGCCCGGTGAACCTCTCTACTGGGAGCTTTCGGGTGATACTGTCCGTGCGGCCGATTTCTCGGCATTTACCACACCTGGCACATACAGGATCTGCCTGGAGGGAAAAGATATCTGCTCCGCCCCCTTCCGGATAGGGGAAGATGTGTACAGTGAGATCACGCGCGGAGCGGTACGCTCTTACTACCTCAACCGTACCGGGATTGAGATCACGGAGGAATTCGGAGGCAAATGGGCGCGTCCTGCCGGTCATCCTGATACTGCGGTCATCATTCACTCCTCAGCCGCTTCGGCCGGCAGGCCGGCCGGAACAGTCATCTCAAGCCCAGGAGGATGGTATGACGCGGGCGACTACAACAAGTACATCGTCAACAGCAGCATCACCAATTACACCCTGCTTCTTTTTTACCAGATGTTCCCGGAATACTGCAGGTCGCTGGAACTTAATATTCCTGAGAGCGGAAATAAAATACCAGATCTGGTTGACGAACTGCTCTGGAACCTGAGATGGTATCTCACAATGCAGGACCCGGCTGACGGCGGGGTTTACCATAAGCTGACCAATCTCGCTTTTGGCGGATTCGTAATGCCGCATGAGGCTTCTGAACCAAGATATGTTGTTATGAAGAGCACTGCCGCCACCCTTGACTTTGCAGCCGTGACGGCAATGGCTTACCGGGTCTTTTCAAATGACCCTTCAGTGGAGCTCAGGGCCCTTGCCGCCACATGCCTGGAGGCATCGGATAAAGCGATGAAGTGGGCGGTGGCTCATCCTGATGTGATTTACCGTCAGCCTGATGATGTCAGCACCGGTGCATACGGTGATGGCAACCTCTCCGATGAACTTTTCTGGGCAAAAGCCGAAACCGCACTGGCACAAATGGAAGTTCCCGGAGAAGGATTCCTTGATGGCGTCAGGGCGGTGACACCCACCTGGAACCAGTCGGAGACACTCGGGCTGATCTCACTGGCGCTGAGCAGTGATGATTCCTTCGCAGCGCTGAGAGAAGCTGCTGCCGCGCTGCTCACCGCATATGCTGACGAGCTTGCCGGGAAATCGGAAAAATGCCCTTACCGCATAAGCCTTGACCGGTTTGCATGGGGAAGCACTTCCGATGTCGCAAACCAGGCCATGATCAAGATAGTTGCCATGAAAATTACCGGCAGTGACCGGTATCTGCCCTCCCTGCAGGCCGACCTGAACTGGCTGCTGGGGACCAACCCGACGGGGTATTGCTTTGTGACCGGGTTCGGAACCCTTTCACCCTTGCACATCCATCACCGCCCCTCAGGCGCTGACGGAGTGCCTGAACCTGTACCGGGATTTCTTGTAGGCGGACCGAATACCGTTGTGATGAACGACTGCCAGCCGCCTGTTGAAAGATCTACCTTCCCGGCAAAGTCATACTCGGACGTGGAATGCAGCTACTCTACAAATGAGATAGCCATTAACTGGAACGCCCCGCTGGTATTCCTGCTTGGCGCAATGGACAGTATGAGGCCCTAGAGGATTTGTGTCATTAAACATAGCCTGATTCCTGCAGGATATCCGATCTGATTTTGTAGATTAGTGGATCAAAGCAATCAGGCAATGACTACAAGGAGATCATTTATCAGGCAAAGCGGTCTGACCGCAGGCGGGCTGGCCACCGCCACTGCACTGGGTGCATCGGTGTTTCCGGCCGGAGAAGGCAGTTTCCGGAGACAGGAAGGGATGAAAGACCTTAAGATCAGCAAGATGTTTGCTGAACCACTGAGCATTGAGATGGAACCTTTTCCTATCGCCCTTGGCGTGATGACACATCTTGACAATGCTTTTGTAACCATTGTACTTGAGAACGGCATAGAGGGCTACGGGGAAGCGGCCCCGATCATGACAATCAGCGGCGAGAACCAGCAGACTATCCTGGGAACACTGAACAGCTGCAGGGAATTCATCGTGGGCCAGGATATCAACAACTACAGGTCAATTGCATACACGCTTAAGAGTGCGTTCTGGGCACAGTCTGTCGCAAGGTGTGCCATTGAGATGGCTTTGCTTGATGCCTACACAAAAACCCTGAAGATCCCGTTCTACAGATTCCTTGGCGGAACTGACAACAGGATTGAGACTGATTACACCATAGCCATTGTGCCGGCCGAACAGGCAAAAAAGGAGGCCATACAGCTGGCTGCCGAGGGATTCAGGGTGATAAAGACAAAGGTGGGCGTCAACCTGAAGGAGGATGTCGAGAGGGTGCTGGCCATCAGGGATGGTGCCCCTGAATGCGGGATTCTGATAGATGCCAACCAGGGTTATTCGCCGAAAACGGCGCTTCGCTTCATCAATGAGGTGGTGAATCAAGGCATTTTTCCGGTGATGTTTGAGCAGCCGGTGCACAAGAATGACCTGGCCGGGATGAAGTATGTGCGTGACAACACCGAGATCCTTGTGGGTGCCGACGAGTCGGTCTTCACACGTGCCGATGCCATCAACATTGTGCGTACGGGCTGTGCCGACGCCATCAACATCAAGCTGATGAAGTCATGCATTATTGAGTCGCTGGATATAGCTGCCATAGCGCGCAGCGCCAACCTCAAGCTCATGATCGGCTGCATGGTCGAGACCAATCTGGCGCTGGGGTGTGCGGTTCATTTTGCAGCCGGTGTCGGGGGTTTTGAATTCATTGACCTCGATCCGTCATTTAATGCATCTGAGTGCCCTGTCAGCGGAGGCCCGGTTTACAAGGCTCCCCTCTGGACCATCGGCCCGGAAGCCGGGCTGGGATTCAGTAAAAGGAAGTAGGCAACAGACCCTCAGACCTTCAGACCCTCAGACCCTCAGACCCTCAGATAATCCTTCAGCGCTGCCACATATTCGGCAAACCTCTGGCGTCCCAGGTCAGTGATCCGGCACATCGTCTGCGGGTAACTTTCTCCGAAACTTTTCTTCACCGAGATGTAACCTGCCTCCTTGAGCTTTCCTATCTGTACGCTGAGATTGCCCGCTGTTGCATCGGTCTTCTCCCGCAGATAGATGAAATCGGCGCTGTCAACGCTTATCAGTATTGACATTATCGCCAGCCTCAGTTGCGAATGCAGCAGCGGATCAAGCTCCCTGAAAGGTGTCATGGCTGCCCCTTTTTCTGAGAAGATAACCCGGGATAAGATATCCGATAATCATCGCGGCCGGCATTGCCAGTCCCGATACAGTGTCACCGCCGAAGTGCGCAACCAGTGCAAGCAGCCAGAAGGCTGCTGCACCCAGCATCATCGGCCGGAAATTCAGCACCACTCCTGAAATCAGCAACGGGATCCCTGCCATCAGCAGCATGTATTTTGCCACATCGCCAGTCTCAAGCGGAAAAACTATGAAAAAAATTACCGAGGCCCAGAAAAATGCAATCCAGGTCCATACATAAATCTTTGTCCCGTACGTAAAAATCCTCTCTCGTTTCCCCTTCGCAAAACCATAGGCGAAAGATGCAACCACCCCTGCTATGACTGCAAACCATACATACCACGAGTCAGCCCAGCCGGCATACTTCCATAGCAGGAACTCTGAAAGGCTGCAGGCAAAAATCAGCCATCCCCATAAAAGGAGATGAAAGCTTGCCTGGGTGACACTCACCCTCGTCTTGCTGATCATGTCAGAGATGACCCTGAGGCTCTCCTCCCCGGTCATCAGTTTTTCTTCATTTTCCATGGCTTTTGTTAATTTTACTTTTCTTTTAACCAAATTGTTCGATGCAAATATAAACTAGTTTACGTTATAAACCAAATAAACTGAATAGTTTTTTGGCTGAACGGGAAAATAGTTCGTATTGATCTGTTTATCAATAGTATATAAAATAATATAATTATCATGGGAGTGATCAGGATAGAAGATATGGAGTTTTATGCCTTCCACGGGCATTACCACGAGGAACAGATTGTGGGGAGTCATTTCATGGTTGACGTGACCATTGAGACCGATACTGACAAGGCCGGGAAGAGTGATGAGCTTCGGGATACGCTCAATTACCAGACGGCTTACCTGATCATCAAGAGGGAGATGGAGAAGACATCCAATCTCCTGGAGCATATTGCAACCCGTATTCTTGAGGCCCTGTGCAGTGAGCTGCCAGGTATCCGCAAGGCCATTGTCAGGGTTTCCAAGCTCAATCCTGTTATGGGCGGAAGGATAGGCCGGGTCAGCGTGGAGGTTTCCAGGTAGTAGTCATGGCGGCTTCTGCAGCCGTCCGATGAGACTGCAATCATAAATGGTATGAACATCGCTATCTGAGGTCTCCGGTGACACCTGCTGACCGGCAGCTTCATCAAAAAAGTGCCATGTCTGAATTTCGTGCCCCAATTCCGTATATTTTTGTACGGTTCATCAACAAAGCAAATGAAAGAGTCTGAAGAGATAATCAAACCTGATTCGCAGCATTTTATCGAGCAGGCCATCGAGAGGGACCTGGGTGAAGGGAAGAACAGCGGCCGGGTCCATACCCGTTTCCCGCCCGAGCCGAACGGTTACCTCCATATCGGGCATGCAAAGGCGATCTGCCTTGACTTCGGCATGGCCGAAAAGTATGGCGGAAAGTGCAACCTGCGGTTTGATGACACCAACCCTACCAAAGAGGATGTAGAGTATGTTGATTCCATTAAGGAAGACATTAAGTGGTTGGGATTCACCTGGGAAGACCGCGAATTCTATGCTTCAGACTATTTTGGCAGGCTGTGGGATTTTGCAGTTTCACTGGTAAAGCGCGGCCTCGCGTATGTGGATGACCAGAGCGCCGAGACCATCTCGGAGCAAAAGGGTACCCCTACCCAGCCCGGCGCTGAAAGCCCGTACCGCAACCGCAGCATTGAGGAGAACCTCGACCTTTTCTACCGCATGAACGACGGTGAATTTGAGGAGGGCAGCCGGGTGCTGAGAGCCAGGATCGACATGGCTTCGCCCAACATGCACATGCGTGATCCCATCATCTACCGAATACTCAAGACCCCTCATCACCGGACCGGCACAACATGGAAAGTCTACCCGATGTACGATTTCGCCCACGGGCAGAGCGATTACTTTGAAGGGATCACCCACTCGCTGTGTACCCTTGAATTCGAGGTTCACAGGCCGCTTTACGACTGGTTTATTGACCAGCTGAAGACGAATGATTACAGGCCCCGCCAGATTGAATTCAACCGCCTGAACCTGACCTATACTGTCATGAGCAAGCGCAAACTGCTCGAGCTGGTCAAGGACGGAGTGGTCAGCGGATGGGACGATCCGCGTATGCCAACGCTGTGCGGTCTGCGCCGCAGAGGCTACACACCGGAGTCGGTCAGGCGATTCGTTGATCTGATTGGTTACACCAAGGTGGAAGCTATCAATGATGTATCTCTCCTGGAATACGCTATCAGGGAGGATCTGAACAAGCGTGCTCCCCGCGTTTTTGGCGTGCTCAGGCCGCTGAAGGTGGTCATCACCAACTACCCGGAGGATCAGGTTGAGCAGATGGAGATAGACAACAACCCGGAGGATGAGGCTCATGGCAAACGGCTAGTACCTTTCAGCAGGGAGATATTTATAGAGAAGGACGACTTCATGGAAAATCCTCCCAACAAATTCTTCCGGCTGGCTCCGGGCCAGGAGGTTCGCCTGAAAGGTGCCTATATAATAAAATGCACCGCTCTCCTGAAAGATAATAACAGTGAGGTGAATGAAGTCCACTGCACCTATGACCCCGAAACCCGCAGCGGAGGTCCGCAGTCTGACCGCAAGGTAAAGGGCACACTCCACTGGGTCTCAGCCGCACATTCACTTGATGCCGAGGTGAGGCTTTACGACAGGCTCTTCAGCGACGAGGATCCGTCAGGCCACAAGGATATTGACCCGAGGGAGTTCCTCAACCCCGGCTCCCTGACAATTATAAAGGGATGTAAGGTTGAACCTTCGCTGGCTGACGTAAGGCCACTGGACAAGTTTCAGTTCCAGCGGATCGGGTATTTCTGTGCAGATTATGACAGTCGCCCGGGCAGCCTCGTCTTTAACCGCACCGTTGGGCTGAAGGATACCTGGCAGAAGATCAACAAATAGGTCTGCCTGCTGCCGGTGACATAACCTATCGGTTTAGCGCGTTGCAGAACTCAACGAGACTGATCAGGTCATTTTGTGATTTGAAACTGGTATTGTTGCTGCTTATGAACTCCTCCAGTTCCCTGGTTTTTGCCGGGAACAGTTTCAGGAACTGTTTTTTGTTCAGGACTTTCTGGATCTGACCGTCAACCCTTAAAAGAAAGTTGGTATCGTCGGCCACCTTGAAATTTTCCGGAATTCTGAGATTGATGGCGCCATCCTGGGAAAAAATCTTGTTCACATGTGTCACGCCGGCTGTGGTGGTTTTTGATCCGTAGGCCAGTGTGGCCCCTGTATTGTCAAGGGTTGCCCTGTGATTGACAAAAAGTGTTACCGGGCCATTGACCAGCAACTCATAAAATCCGGTTTCGGCAGGTACGAAGATCCGCCCGGCCATAAAGATTGTATCAACAGCCTGGTGATCCTTAAAGAGGTACAACTGGTTGTTTCTCAGCACAACCATTTGCCTTTCGGTCTTCTCATAATTCAGCACCGCCTGGTATGACTGTCCGTTCTTCAGTCTGACAACCGATTCCTGGAATTTGGGAAACACAAGGTTTTCGAGATTGTCGGTTTCAAGCTTCTGTGATGATGCCGGCTGCAATGCAGCAATTGTGCAGGCAACCACTAAAAACATTCTCATTCTTTTCATAGGCTTATTATTTCCAGTGCCAAGAAACTCAAAGTTACAATTTACCAGCCAAAATACTCCGTACAGACCCATAGCATGTCACTTTATTAATTCCGGATTGCCTTAAAAACGGATCCCGTTACACTATAAGTTGAAATTTTTATATATTTGCAGCCTCAAAACAGTGCTCCGTGGTGTAATTGGCAACACGTCTGACTCTGGATCAGAAAAGTTCAGGTTCGAGCCCTGACGGAGCAACAAAAAAGTCCCGCGTGAGCGGGCTTTTTTTTTGCGACGGAAGGGCTGTCACCTCTTCAGCTCCTCGAATCCCTTGCCGTAAACGCCCATGACGTTGGCAACGGTAATAAACGCCTTGTCGTCTATGCTCCTGATGATACGGTAAAGATCACTTGCCTCATTCTTCCTTACAAGAGTGATTATTACCTTCTGGTTCTCCTTGCTGTACCATCCGGTGCCGTCAATAACGGTAGCGCCCCGGTGAAGCTTACCGGTTATCTGGTCTGCTATCTGTTCAAAATGCCTGGAGAAAATAAACACCTGTACTGATTGCCGGTTACCCGAAAGAATTGTATCAAGGGTATAAGCCTGTATTGCCATCGTAACAAAACCGTATACCATTGTCTCCACTCTCTGCATCGGTTCCATTTCAGTCAGTATCAGATATGACGAACCTATAATGACTACATCACAATAAAGAATAACCCTTCCCAGGCTTATATTGCGGTATTTGGTCACAACCATGGCAATAATGTCCGTTCCGCCCGTACTGCCCCCCTGGGTGAATATTATTGCCAGCCCCACTCCGCATAAACCTCCTCCAATCAGGGCTGACATGAACTTCTCCTGCACAACGGGGCCGGGAATGAACGGCTGCAGCACTGACAGCATCGCCGCACCCAGCACTATACCATAGATGGTTTTGATGCCGAAGCCCGCACCCAGCACCTTCAGTCCTACCAGTATCAGGATCACGTTTATGGCGAAGTAGGTGTAGCCCATCGGAATGCCGGTTGCATAGAAGATGATGGCGGCAAGTCCCGAGACGCCACTGCCGGATATCTGGTGAGGCAGCAGGAAGGCAGTCCATGCCACTGAAAATATCAGCAGGCCCAAAGCCATCAGAACATAAGTCCTGATATTGTCCATGATTGTACGCATTACCATCTGTTCAGTTTTTAAGACCGGACAAAGGTATAATCCAGTACCAGCTTTACCAAAAAGGAACACTGTCCTTTACAGGGTCAGGAAGAGAAGGGTCTGGGCCAGGATGATCCTCAGAAACATAGTCAGAGGGTAGACGGTGGCATAGGCGGTTGACTGTGCATGTACCGGTGCAAGACTGTTGGCAAATTCAAGTGCCGGAGGGTCTGTCATCGCCCCTGAAACGAGGCCGCAAAGCTGGAGGTAGTTCATCTTCATGCATCTTCCTACGATGGTTGCAAGCGCTACGGGGACAAAGGTGATAGCCGCTCCGTACAGCAGCCATATATATCCGCCGTTAACCAGGGTTTTAACCAGTTCAGCCCCCGAGCCAAGGCCCACACAAGCCAAGAAGAGAATTATGCCCAGTTCCCTCAGCATCATGTTCGCGCCGGGAGTCATGTAAAAATCGAGCTTTCCTATCCTTCCCCTGTACCCGAATAGCAGTGCGACGATTAAAGGTCCGCCCGCCATACCCAGCTTGACCGGAGCCGGAAGACCGGGGATAAAAACCGGAATGCTTCCCAGGAGGATTCCCAGGACAATCCCGAGGAAAAGGGGAACAGTATTCGGATGCGCCAGTTCAATCAGGGAGTTGCCAAGTTCCTGGCGTATATCTGGCAGCAGGTCACGCTTGCCTACCACTCGTACGGTATCTCCCAGCTCAATGGTGGTGTCACGGGTGGGCAATATCTCGAGCCCGGATCTGAATATACGGGTTATATTGGCCTCATACCTCCTGTAGATGCCAACCTGTTCAATTGTCTTCCCTGCCAGCTTCCTGTTGGTGACAAGTACATGGAACATTGCAAGGTCACCCGTGATCTCACGCTTGTCTGCAAACTTCACATCGCCCATGGTCATGCGCAGGTTATCGGCATGTTCGGCTGATGACACCCCGTACAGGATGTCTCCATCCTCAAGCACAATCTCCTCAGCAGCAACCATATATGTTCCTTTTCGCAGTATGCGGGAAAGGACCAGTTCCCTGTCGACAACCTGTTTGACATACCTGATCTTCCGGCCGATGATATTCGGGTTGGTAATGTGTATCTCAACGCTCTCAAGTTTCACCCGGTTCTGGTGGTACTGCCGGTTGAAGTCCTCAACCTCATTATTAATCTTTATGCGGAAAAAATAACGGTAGAGAACCATTGCCAGAATCACCCCCAGGACTCCGAAAGGATATGCCACTGCATAACCCAGTCCGGCCTGCGCTGCATCATCAGCACGGCCCATGTCGGTCAGCACCTGCTGCACGGCTCCCAGTCCGGGCGTATTGGTGACAGCGCCGCTCATAATTCCTGAGATCACTGCCGGCGGTACATCCCGCCACAGATGTAGCAGAAAGGCAGTCAGAAATCCGGTCAGCACTATCCCTGCCGCGAAGAGGTTGAGTTTTAGTCCCTCCCGGCGGAAGCTGCTGAAGAACCTTGGTCCGACATCAATTCCGACGGCATAAACAAACAGTATCAGGCCGAAATCGCGGACAAACGTCAGCACATGCAGGTCAGTCCTTACTCCGAAGTGTGCCAGCAGCAGTCCGGAGAACAAAACCCCTGCGACCCCCAGTTTTAGTTTTCGGATTTCCAGTCTTCCCAGCAGTATTCCCGTAAAGGCGGTAATGCCGAGATAGAGTATAGTTGCAGTAATCCCCGATCCGGTAAACAGGTTTTTAAATACCTCCATAGGAATGCATCACGTTCATACTATACGGTACTCCGCTCCTTTCAGGGATGCGGCACCTTTAATCATCGGCCCCAAATATAGTAACTGTTAAGGAGTCAATGACTGATTCTCGTCATGCCATTCTTTCCGTGAAGAGCAATCTCCTGGGCAGAGAGTCATGCTTACAAGACTTCCTGTCTATGCCGGCTAATTATATGTCTGTGAATTCAAACTCCCCGGCGTGGAAAAAGCCGGGGAGTTGAATAAAACGAAACCTGTCAGCGGATATACATCACTGGCCCTGGCGGAACTGAAGGTCACGCAGGGCAATGGTGTAATCATTCCCGTATTTTGACCAGGAGATCTCATATCGGGTGGGATACCAGCCGTCACGCTTGTATGCAGCAGGCTGCGGAATGCCAATTACCTCATTCGGACGGGTCAGCAGGTAATCCCTGGTCAGCATCGGCTCCCAGAAAACAAACTCCCCGTCGTATGAGCCCCATATGAATGTCTGGGTAAAAGTGGCACCATGAAGCTCGTGAGATGCCCCGTTAAGCCAGTGAACACCCATAAACGGAACGAAGCCCGGTCCGCGGAAATATCCGGCCGGGACATATTCATCAGACGGAAGATTCTCAAACTCCGTCACCTTCTCGGGAAGCATTCCCAGCCGTACCTCATCCGGAACAATGTAAAAGTGGACGTCAAAGTGAGGCAATCCGTAAATCTGAGGCGGCTCATGTCCCTGCGGATTCCAGTCGAGCATCACAAATGTGTAGAAGTTCTTGCCCTTTCCTTTCGGAAGCTCAAGCACAAACCCTGTCATTTCATCCGGAAGGTTGGTAAGGGCTCCGGCTGAGAGAGTCAGACCAACAGAGACGGGTTCACCCTCCCTGTTTTCAGTTACCCATGCCTGTGCCCGCCCGTTTCCGATGTGACGGGCACTGCTGTAAAAGGTTCGTTCAGGGTTGGCATTATTTACAAATGCCTGCCCGTTTTTAAGATCAACTGTGGACCGGGATATAAATCCGTCGTCCTTCTGACAAGCCTGAAGAAAAGAGAGCACTCCGGCTGCCAGCGTAAGCGCCAGTAGTTTATGAGTTCTTTTCATAACTGGAAATTTAAATGATTCCTACTCTTATGGCTTTTCAGTTCTGCCCCGGTTTTGATGTGGTTTCCCGGTTACACAATGAAGCTGAAACATGTTTCTGATTAGAAAAAACAAATTGAATTCAGAAATGTTCACTTAATTTTGGAACCGTACTAACACCGCATCAAAATGGATACGAAATCACTGGTACTGAAGACACTGAATGAATCCGGAAATCCGATGAAATCTGCAGAAATTGCAGCAAAGGCAGGCATAGAAAAAGCTGAGGTTGACAAGGTGATCAAAATCCTGAAAAAGGAAGATAAAATCACCTCACCGAAAAACTGTTATTATTCTCCCAAATAAAAAGGAAACGATCCGCAAAATCCTCCGGAGACGGCGGGAAAGCGGGATTACTGAATTGTTATGATCTCATTGATTCCGATCTCTCCGAGCCATACCCTGGCTCCATCCTGGAAGAGCTCGTCAAGCCCCACCTGGTATGAAAGGCCCGGGTATTCAAATGACGCCTTGTACTCGCCGGGTTGCAATGGCGTTCCGGGTGTATATGAAAAGGTGAATTCCTTCGATTCTCCCGCACCGAGGAGTGTCAGCCATTCTTTGCTCCAGCTGTTCCACGGCTCAGGAGTCGAATGCTGAATGTTATCTGCAAAGACCTTGTTATTGTTTTCAGGGTTATAGAGAGACAGTCCGTTGGTGAAGTACCTGAACAGGCCTGGGCCGGTTTTCGCCGGATCAAGTATAAGCAGATCAGTCTGATCCATGTTGGTCAGGGTAAAGCTGAAAACCAGTTCTGATCCGGAAACGGATGCCGAAACTGAAGATACGGCCAACCCGGAATGCAAAAGATTGTTGCGGTTCAGGAGAGCTGTCAGCCTGCTGTTATTCAGTTCCGGGCTAAGCTCACGTGACCAGACTTCAATTTTCAGCGCATGTTTCTGAAGCGCCAGGGGAGCAGTCATGATAACAGGCCCCACCGGCATTGAACTGAGATAACCAGGCCAGAATTCTCCTGAGAAAACAGGTTCACCCTTATCGTAAAAGGCGAAGGTGCCTCTTCCTATCTTTTCAAATTCACTGTGATTCCGCTTCAGGTAAAGGATATGTGCCGAGGTATCATAAAGACTTATGTCATCAGCCGTAAACTCAGTTTTACCGTTTATAACGAAAACGGCATCCCTGTCAATTTTTTCACACGAAGTCAGGATGACAAGAGCTGTCATTCCTGCAATGAGGTAGTTCTTCATGGCCAGGCTGGAATTGGTTAGACAGGAAATATCGCACAAATACCATGCCAGCAGACCTGTCAGGGCTTTGATAATTACCCTCTTGCTTCCGTTATAAGTCATCAGGACCTGATCACAGCCCGGGTGAAAAAATAAATTTCAATTTAACTTCCCCTTAACTTTAACTGCAATACCTTTGACTGTTAAACATCCGGATTTATTCCGCAAAAAAGGACAATTATGAAAATAAATTCAATCAGGCTTCAGGCTCTGTCATTGATAGTAATGGCAGCACTTATCATTCCCCAGACATTGATGGCCCAGGGGTCGAAGACAAATTTCAGCGGCAGCTGGACATATAATGCCGCAAAGAGCAGCCAGCCACAGGGACAGCCTCAGGGGCAACCTCAGGGACAGGGACAGCGTCCCGGAGGCCCTGGCGGCGGTGGTTTCGGCGGCGGCGACTTTACCGTCACCCAGGAAGGCAATCTCCTTACCGTTGCAAGAACCATGACCGGCCCTGACGGTACAGAAAGGACCACAACCTCAAAATACACCCTTGACGGCAAAGAAAGTATCAACACCTCACGCATGGGCGACAGCAAGTCTTTTGCCACATGGTCATCTGACGGAAAGAAGCTGACAATAAAAACCACCAGGACCATGTCCAGGAACGGTGAATCAATGACGATGACTTCTGCTGAGGTATGGAGCCTGACTGACGGCAAAACACTCCAGATAGAGACAACCATGTCTGCTCCCAACGGGGAGAGAAAGCAGACTTCAGTCTACAATAAGAAGTAATTTCTCATCTGCGAGGCCGGGTTCAGGGTTCAGGGCTTGCAGAATAAAATGAACATACCCGCATAACCTGCAGGGGGATTTTGACAATCCCCCTGTTTTGCATATGTGACTGCCCGCCATAAATCAGGCGTGGTTCGCGGGGCCATTGCCCGCAAACATTATTCGAACAGACTCAGGCTCAGCAGTATGAGCGGCAGCGTTATTACGCTGAAAATGGTTGATACAAATACATTGGCTGTTGCCGTGCCGTCATCCTCACCCAGTATGTTCACCATTATTACCACGTTGACCATGCAGGGCATCGCCGCCTGCATCAGCATGACCGAGACCACCTCCTTGCGAAGGATGCCCGGAAACAGCAGGTTGAAAAGAATGAACAATCCCAGAAGGATAAATGGGACCAGCAGCAGCCTGTTGAACGAGAGCAGGTATGCATTTCTGTTGCGGAGCATCTTCCTGCCATCAGCAAAATACATTACCGCGGCGATGAAAATCATTGAAAGGTAGGTGTTGGTCTTTCCAAGTGCACCAACTGTATCAAGGACAAACTGCGGAAGCTTCACTGAAAAGAGAAAGAGCAGGAATCCTGAAATAATTGCTATCGTATTGATATTAAATATTCTTCTAACTCCTGATTTCAGACTGAATGATCCCGCCGGGGTTATAATGCCAACCCCGAGCGTCCACATCAGGATGTTTGAAACCAGGACGAAGATGCTGCCGTAAAGCACTCCCTCCTGCCCGAACTGGGCAGAGATCACAGGCAATCCCAGGTAGATTATGTTGCCAAGCATGCTGTGGAGCCTGAATATGGAGCCATGCCCCCCCTTTATTCCGAAGATCACGGTAGTCAGCCATCCGGCGAAGAGCATGAAGAGCATGATCATCACCGCAAGGAGCAATGCCTGCAGGCTGTTGGCCAGGAGCCGCGGGGTGACCTCGATGGCGCTGAAACTGGTAAAGAGCATGGATGGAAGCGTCACGTAAAAGATCAGCTTCGCAAGGAAATCCTTTGTGCCTGCAGTGATCACCCTTGCACGGCAGGCAATCAGCCCGATAACAACTATGGCTGCCAGTATGCCTATCTGTCGGAGTATGATGGCGGAGGTCATTAAGATCCTGTATAATGTTACTTTAAGCGGCGGTCTGCAAAAAAAACCACAGCAAAGATAACTCCCGGAAGAAAACGGAAGAGTCCCCGTCACACTTTCTCCATGAAATAGTTTTACTAATTTTGGGCTGCAGGATTGCTATAATAAACCACCAGGCTGAGCAAGCCAGAGACCAAAATCACCGGTGCCCCATGAAGATACTCATAGTTGAAGACGAACCCAGGGTGGCCTCTTTCATAAAGGAAGGCCTCGAGGAGAAGGAGTATGAAACGGTTGTGGCATACGATGGTATCACGGGAGAGGTAGCTGCCCTGAAAGATGAGGTTGGCCTGGTGATCCTTGACCTTATCATCCCTGGCAAAAGCGGCATGGACGTCTGCCGGTCGGTTAAGGCAGTCCGGCCTGACCTTCCGGTGCTGATGCTTACGGCGCTCAGCACCACCGTTGACAAGGTCAGGGGCTTTGACGCAGGCGCTGATGATTACCTTGTTAAGCCTTTTGACTTCCCGGAGCTCCTGGCACGTATCAAATCGCTGCTCAAAAGAAGCAGGACTGCAACGCACCAGACCGAGTCACTGCGTGTGGCTGACCTGGAGCTTGACCTCATGAGGAAGGTGGCAATCCGCGGTGGCAAAGTCATTGAGCTTACCGCGAAGGAATTCGCTCTGCTTGAATACTTCATGCGCAACAGCGGAAGGGTCCTCTCACGGGTTGACATTTCGGAAAAAGTGTGGGACATAACCTATGATACCGGAACCAATATCGTGGAGGTCTATGTTAACATCCTCAGGAAGAAGATAGACAGGGACTTCGAGCCGAAGCTCATCCACACCCGGATAGGACTCGGATACATTTTCACGGACGCATAGATGAAGATACGGCAGAAACTTACCCTCCAGTTTTTTCTGATGGCCAGCGTCATATTGCTGCTATTCTCGCTGACAGTCTATATATTGTCGGCCACCTACCGTCGCGACGACTTCTACCAGCGGCTCGAGAGCAGGGCCATCAGCACGGCCAGGCTGCTGATTGAAGTGGATGAGATTGATACCGACCTCCTGAACAAGATCGAAGAGGATAACCCGGTCTCACTGCCCGATGAGAAGATCATAATCTTCAACTACAAGAATGAAATTGTGTATTCCACTGATACCAGGAACGTTATTCTGTATGATGACGATCTGCTGACGAGGATCAGGACATCGGGACAGATAAAGACGAAGAGCGGCAGGTATGAGCTGATGGGGATCCTCTTCCCGGAAGAGTTTAACCGTTTTGTGGTTCTCAGTGCGGCCCGTGACATTTACGGGTTTGACAAGATGAAGAATCTGAGGGCGATACTGGTACTTCTTACCGGTATTTTTCTGTTGCTGTTTTATCCCGCAGGATGGCTTTTCGCGGCACGGTCGCTCTCTCCGATATCCAAAGTGGTTGACCGCGTGGAGGAGATCTCCATTGCCAGCCTTGACCTGAGGGTTGATGAGGGCAACGGAAAGGATGAACTGGCTCACCTGGCACACACCTTCAACCGCATGCTTGAAAGGCTTGAGACTGCCTTCGAGGTGCAGAAGGATTTTATTTCAAATGCCTCTCATGAACTGCGGACACCGCTGACAGCAATAAGGGGGCAGCTTGAGGTGCTGCTGATGAAGGACCGTACGGACAAGGAGTACAGGGAAGCAACTGCTGCCGTACTCGAGGATATAAGCAAGCTGAACCGGCTGCTTGACCGCCTTCTGCTGATGGCCCATGCCAGCTCCGAGGGGGCCAGGGAGGGTTTCCGGGAGGTCAGAATTGATGAGATACTGTGGCAGGCACGCGAGGAACTGCTGAAACACGAAAAGGAATATACGGTTACAGTTGCCCTCGACGAGAACATCTCAGACATTGAAAACCTTACTATGAGAGGCGATGAGCAACTGCTCCTCTCGGCAGTAACCAACATCATGGAGAATGGCTGCAAGTATTCCCCTGACAGGTCTGTAAGGGTTCTTCTGTCACATGACACGAATAACATACTCGTAAGCTTCACAGACAATGGTCCCGGCATTGCAGAGGATGAAATTGAGCGTATTTTCGAATCCTTCTACCGCAGCAAATCCACTTCATCGGTAAGGGGTCACGGGATAGGGCTCTCTTTGGCCAGCAAGATAATTGACATCCACAACGGAAAGATAACCGTCACATCACGCCAGGGTGAGGGAACAACCATCAGACTTGCATTTCCTGCCGAACGTTTTATCATGGCTTAACCAGGATATAATCTGAAAAGTTGTTAACTTTGGTATCGGATGCTCTGCATCAGAAGGTCTGTATTACAATAAATATCTGCAATATGAAGAGATGTCTGCTCATCATGCTGGTCCTTGCCGGGCTCAGTGCCGGGCTGGCAGGGCAGGACAGGATCATTACCCTCCGTAATGACACCATTGTCTGCAAGATCACCAAGATCACCCGCAATGAAATCCAATTTGACATTGTCAGCCAGGGGGTGAGGGCAGCAGGACGTCTGCCGCTATCTGAAATCTGCAGCTACTCTGTTTCCACCCTGCCGATGTGGGAACCGGGGCCGGCGTACCCGCCGGCAGGGACAACACCGGCCGGGAGCCTGCGCATCGGCTTCAACGGAGGAATGGGCTACCTGACAAGCAGCTCGGAATCTGCCGAGGAAACGATGGCAGGCGTCGGAATAGAAGAAGAAAATGCCCGTGACTATTATGATAACCTCAAATCAGGCTGGTATGGCAGCGCTGACGTTGCATGGATCATCAACCAGAGATACGGTGTCGGGGTCAAGTACAAATTCTTCAATACCAGTGCCGTAACTGAGGGATATTTCAATCTGGGCGACTATTATAACCTCTACTATGCCACCTACCGGGAAAATATCTATGTCAACTACGGGGGGCTGTTCCTGTTCTACCGTGAACCTGTCGGGAAAAAGGATCTCTTAAGCATTTATTCAGCCTTTTCGGCAGGCCTGACCCTCTACCGCAATGAGTCAGAGGTTTTCTCCCAGGCTATCCTGATTACCGGGAAAGCCCCGGGCCTGGACGGAACCTTTGGCCTGGAATATAAGATCACGCCACTGGTTTCAGCAGGAGCCGAAGTTTCAGTCTTTGCTTCAAAACTCAGGAAAATTGATATCACCGACGGTGAAACGGAACAAACCCAGGAACTCGATAAGGAGCATCATGAGAACCTTTCGAGGATCGAGGTTTCACTTGGCCTTAGATTTTATTTGTGGAACAGATGAAAAGGACAGCTTACATTACGGGAATTATCCTGCTGACTCTTGCAGGCGTTTCATGCAGTGACGACTTCCTCGAGAAGAACAATGCCGAATGGTACTCCCTTTCGGACACCCTGATTATGGACAGGCAAAATTATGAGGCCACTGTCATGTTCGAGCTTCCTGAAAAGATCAATGGAGACTTTACCGTCTTCATACGCCCTGTATGGCTGACAGTGGATGACCCCACCGGCGATGTAAGGGAAGGGAAAATTGAGTTTAAACTGAGCCTTGACGGCACCAACCTTCCTTCAGGCTATTACAGCCACACCGGTGCAGTGGTTCTGGAGATTGAGGATTTTGGATACGTAAGCTTTACCGTCATCTTTACCGATTACGGGTCACCATCCATTCAATGCTCTCCCACGGAGCTGGTGTTCGACGGCATCCTCACCCGTACCTTCACCCTGACAAACCCTACACCGGGCATCCTTGACTGGACCATTACAGAAATACCTGACTGGCTTGCCTTTTCAGTTGATTCAGGAGTGCTGTATCAGGGCCAGGCAGAATGGATAACGGTTACTGTTGATGCCTCGAAGCTCGTCCCGGGAGTGGGGAAGAATACAACAGTCAGAATAAGCAGCCCGCATGCGCAATACCCCTACATGCTGAAGATATCTGTTACTCCTGTCACCGTACCCCCGCCGGAAGGGTTCACCATCGGCAGCATCCTCGCTGATGCTGAATATCATCACGAATCGGGGATACTTGCCGTGTGTACCAGTTCGCCCAACCAGCTGATCCTTTACAATACCGGCTCATGGGAGACGGATACCATAGAGCTTGACAGGGCTCCGGGCTGTATAAGCATCTCCGAAGATGGGCATACGGCAGTAATAGGCTATTCCGTTGCTTCGGTAAGTTACATTGATCTGGATGCTGCGGCAATCACCGATGACTTCAGCATCGATTGCATTCCGCATGACATCGTGCTGGGAGATAATGGCTGGTGCTATATCACACCGGTCGGTGACCAGTGGGAAGCGATGCACAGTCTTGATCTGAATACCGGACAGCTGACAGTCAGCACCAATATTTCGATTGTTTATGAAAAAACGCAGATAAAAAAAGTGCCGGGAAAAGCCCTGATGGTTGGCTCAAGGCTGACAGTGAGCCCCACCGGCCTTCTGTTGTTTGACATTGCAGCCGGGCTGCCTAAGGATGAGGTTACTTATTACCATGAATCGACGGGTGATTTCTGGATCTCAAAGGATGCCGCGCGCGTTTATTCCGCCTACGGAAATGTCTACACAATACCGGAATTTGATGGCATGAATCACGGCAGCACCGCACCTGTTTACGGGATGTTCGATCTGGGCTACTCATACATCAGCACGCTTGATGACTGCCCGGCGATTAACAGCGTCTTCTACAGCACCGCACCCTCCTGGCATGAGGAAGCCTCCTCATCGCTTATAGAGCAGTACAATTCAACGAGCCTGATAAAAACAAAATCCCACAATGTATCTGTAGCACAGGTCAGTATAAGCGGTAACCTTGTACCCTATGAGACAACCCCCAGATTTATCTTCGTAAACAAAGAGGGTACCTCTATGTATGTCCTTAAGGTTATCAGGCCGGATTACAAAATAGACGGATGGCTGATGGAGACCATCGCCCTTTAGAACATTGCTGAATTCATTGATTGACGCACTCTGATCTGTGCCTTCAGGCAGCCGGATTGCTTTTGCGTGCGTGGAAATAAGTGAAGCCGTTTATCTCGGTCATGCCTACCAGCTCAAGTCCTGACTCCTTCAGCAGGTTAGTGACAGCCCTCCTCGTCAGGTACCTGTTTGTCCTGAAGTCAATGATGCTGTACATCCTGTTTATAAAGGGAATCCTTGATTCAATACCGTTCTCGTAGGCTTCGGTCTTGTCTGATACCTGCGCTGAAGAACTGCCGTTTTTATCAGACCCGGCGCTATGTGCCCTGTTGTCAATAAAACACCCAATGAAATTACTCTTTGCGGGAAGAAGGCCGGTTATCTGCTTCAGGAAGTCACGTATCTCCCTGATATAGTTCAGCTGCCTGAGGTTGATGACCGTCCTGATGCCCTTCATGTCTTCGGCATCGTAGAAATAGTGACGTGAAGAAGGAATGACAAGCATACCTGACTCCTTCACCAGGCCCATGCGGTCAAGGTAGTCTATCAGGCCCTGACGAACCTCGAGGTCAAGCTCGTTGAACAGGTGAGTCAGCCCGCTGTCCCTGAGCGACAGCTTGCGCGGACTCATCCTTACTACGGCCTGATCCCTTATAGTTTCCTTATTCAACCCGATTGTTCCTTTATCCATGTCTGCGTCAGATGCCTTCTCTCAAACAATTTTTGTGCCACTATGTTTTGACAGTATCCCTTAAGCAGGATTTTCACACCGAAGATATTCACTCTTCACCATACGAACCAAACTATTTTGATGTTCGAACCTAACCCTTTGACCAACGGTATCAAACAGGGGATAATCAGCAAATAGCTGATCCGTGACTGTCAGCCTGTCAATAGGTCAATTCGGATGTAATTTATTCTATATCTTATAGTTCAGTACGTTTTCAGGTCATTTTCAGTGTTCAATTCTGAACTCCCAGAAGCCTGCCGGAGGTCCTTCGGTCACCTCGGCATTGTCAACGAACCCGGCTCCGGGTCCACGTCTGCACCATGCCGAAAACTCATCCAGCTGTTCCCTGGCTCCTTCAGCCTCGATAAACACGCTTCCATCAGCCATGTTCTTCACATACCCGGTGATTCCCCGCTTCCATGCCTCACGGGCGGCGCTCCGGCGGAAACCCACCCCCTGGACCATGCCGGTGACATGAATCCTGTAATGAACCTTAAGTCCCATGCCTCATCGGAGTTTGTCATGAAGCGAATGAACCATAATTCTGTTTTTACCTACAATTTAAGTTAATTTTGCACATTATTAAAATGTTTTATCAACAAAAAGAGGCCTGAATCCGCTGATGAAAAGGGGGTGGAAAATAGCTGTCGTGGCGCTTGGGGTGATCATATTCATCCCGGTGTTTTTCATCAGTTCCGTACAGGCCGGCATCTTCGGCCGCCTGCCCGGGAAGAAGGAACTCAGCAGTTTTCGTAATGCCACAGCCTCAGTGGTGCTTTCGCACGAAGGAGAGACAATTGGCAGGTTCTTTTCAGAGAACCGGATCACCATCCCCTTCGACCAGATGCCACCTCACCTGATCAACGCGCTGGTGGCCACCGAGGATGCCCGCTTCTATGAGCATTCCGGGGTGGACTCAAGGAGTCTGATCAGGGTGGTTTTCAAGACCATCCTGTTCAGTGACCGCAGTGCCGGCGGAGGGAGTACCATAACCCAGCAACTGGCCAAGAACATGTACGGCCGGAAGGATTACCGGGTGTTTTCCGTTATCCTGAACAAGACCAGGGAGGTTATCCTTGCGAAACGGATTGAAAAGGTCTTCACAAAAGACGAGATACTTAACCTTTACCTTAACACAGTTTCGTTCGGCGAGAACATTTACGGAATTGAGGCAGCCTCGCAGCGTTATTTCAGCAAGAAGGCTGCTGACCTGAAGGTGGAGGAGGCGGCCCTGCTCACCGGCATGCTCAAGGCCAATACCATGTTCAATCCGCGTCTCTATCCTCAGAATGCCGTCAGGAGACGCAATGTGGTGCTGGGGCAGATGGAGAAATACGGTTACCTGGCAGGCAGGGCCGCCGATTCGCTCAGCGCACTGCCCATTAAACTCAACTACAGCAAGACGGATCTCTCAGGGCCGGCTGATTACTTCATGGTCAGGGTAAGGATGGAGGCAGATCGCATTCTGAAGGATATATCGGCTTACCGGGGGAAAGAATGGGACCTTGAGCGTGACGGCCTGGTCATCACCACCACCCTGAGGCTGCCGCTGCAGCAGGCTGCCGGTGAGGCGTTTGCCGCCCATATGCCCAGGATGCAGAAGAGGCTCGATGACCAGTACAGCACATCCTCGGGACGCCGGGCCCTGAAAGAGATACCTGACAGCCTTAAGAAGATGATGACAACACTTCATGCCGGCCTCTTCGCCATGGACCCGGCCACAGGAGCTGTCATGGCATGGACCGGTGGAATCGACTTTAAAACACAGCCCTATGACCAGGTGCTGGCCAGGAGGCAACTTGCTTCAGTCTTCAAGCCGTTCATATACGCTGCCGCACTTGAAGACGGGGTAGAGCCGTGCACGTATCTCGACAACGACTCCGTCACCCTGTCAGGATTCAACGACTGGAGCCCTGAAAACTATAACCACTCCTACGGTGGCAAGTACTCGCTTGCAGGAGCACTGGCACAGAGTATGAACATACCCACCTTCAGCCTCTTCCTGATGATCGGGTTCGACAATATAGACAGGCTGTGGCAGCAAATGGGTTTCTCCTTCCCGCTGGTGAACATGCCTTCACTGGCAATGGGCACTGCGGAGGCCAGCATACTGGAAGTTGCCAGGGCATATGCCGCTTTCGCCAACGGCGGGATGCTTGTCACTCCGTATCTTATTGAATCGGTGAAGGCGCCTGATGGCAGGATACTTTGGCAGTACACGCCGCCACGCGGGTCAGACAGGGTTCTTTCCGAACGTTCCGCCACACTCATGGCAGCCATGCTTGAAAAGGCCATCAGGGAAGGGACAGGAGCCTCGGTCCACAGTGTCTACGGTGTGAAGATCCCGCTGGCCGGCAAGACAGGCACCTCTCAGAGCTATGCTGACGCATGGTTCGCGGCTTTCAATCCGGCGATGGTTATTGTAAGCCGTGTGGGCGCCTCCACGCCTTCAATCCATTTCAACAGCGGCTCCTACGGTTCAGGCAGCGCCCTTGCCCTGCCGCTGGTGGCTATGACTCTTAAAAAGGCGGAGAAGAATAAAGAATTAATGAGTGTCATCAACACCCCCTTCGCTCCCCTGCCCCCTGAACTGGCGATGGCGCTTGACTGCCCCGACTTCAGGGAGAAAAGCTTCTTCGACAGGCTGATTGACATCTTCAGGGATAATAATATCGACTATCAGAAGGAGACCCGGCGCAGGCGGATCATCCGCGGCAGGATTTTTAAAATCTGAAATTCATCATTCCTTCATTCTGCACATCCTACTTTCGCACGAGTAGTGCAAACCATAAAACAGAAGCAAGATGAAAAAGAAAGCAATCCTGTTGTTGACAGCGGCATTGATCCTTATCGCTGGAGCATGCAACGAAATAAGGAACGGGAATGATACCGGAAGAGTGATTCTGAAGGTTACTGACGCCCCGTTTGACGTAAGTAATATCGAATCAGCGCTTGTAACCATCACAAAGGTAGAGCTGAAAAAAGAAGGTGACGGCATCAGCGACGGATATCAGTACATCACACTTTCGGAAGATACCGTGATCCTTGACCTGATCGACCTCAGGAATGGTGTTGCCGAAACACTGCTTGATATGGAGATCCCGGCCGGGAGGTATGACATGGTGCGCCTTTACATTGACGAGGCCGGCCTGAAACTGAAAGACTCGGAGGAAATTCACCGCGTGAAGGTACCAGGCGGCAGCCAGACAGGAATTAAGATTTTCCTGCGTCCGGCTCTTGAAGTCGCTGAGGGAAGCCTTGAGGAGGTGCTGCTTGACATAGATCTCTCCAGGTCATTCATCCTCAGGGGCAATCCTGCCCACAATAACGGTTTTATCTTTAAGCCTGTGGTAAGGGCAGCCAATATGGCGAAGGCAGGTTGCGTCAGAGGACTGGTAACTGATACTGCCGGGTTGAAGATAAACGAGGCAAGTGTCTGGATTGAACAGGATACTGTTCTTGCAACTGCATTCACTGATACCCTGGGCTACTATGCAATCATGGGTGTGCCGGCCGGCACATGGTCAGTTTCAGCAACCAAAGAAGGATATGATACGGTCCGTTTTGACGGTGTAAATATCATTGCAGGAAATAAAACAATTCAGGATTTCGAGCTCACCAAAAAGTAACAGGCTGAATAAGTTTGATATGGCTTGAATTTGAGCCGTGCCCCTCCGGCACGGCTTTTGTTTTTGAATAATTAATTCCTAAATTTGGGAGATTGCAGCCATGTTTATGGTGATAACCTAAACCCGTTACAAGGAAAACATTTACACATTACGATGAAAAAAAGAAGAACTCTTATTTATGCAGCGCTTATTACCGCAGCATTGGTTACGGTTATATCCTGCGCTGTCAACCCGGTTACCGGGAGGAAGCAGATTATGCTTATGTCAGAAGCACAGGAGGTTCAGCTGGGATTATCATATGATCCCCAGGTACTCGCCAGTTTCGGTGAATACAACAGCCCGGCACTTCAGTCATGGGTCCAGGCCAAGGGAACAGAGATGGGAAAACTTTCTCACCGGCCGAACCTCGAATATCATGTCAAAGTGGTTGACTCGCCTGTGGTAAACGCCTTTGCGGTCCCCGGAGGTTACATATATCTTACCAGGGGTATAATGGCAAATCTCAATAACGAAGCTGAATTCATTGGCGTTCTCGGCCATGAGATGGGCCACATAGCCGCCCGCCACTCAGTCAGCCAGCAGACCAAGCAGCAGCTGGGGACGCTTCTTCTGATAGGCGGGATGATTGCCTCACCAAAGTTCGCCAACTATGCCGAGCAGGCAATGCAGGGACTTGAGCTGCTCTTCCTCAGCTTCAGCCGTGAAGATGAACGGGAGGCTGACGCCCTCGGATCCGAATATGCCACGAAGATGGCATATGACGGCACCAAAATGGCCGATTTCTACAAGGTACTTATCAGGATGAACCTCTCTGAAGCCGAGGGTGGGGTTCCCACCTTCCTTTCGACCCACCCCGATCCGGGTGACCGCTACAATGCTGTGCTCAGGAACACCAAGGCATGGCAGGACAGCCTGAAACTTCCTTCCTACAAGGTAAATGGAGATTCTTATCTCCAGATGATTGACGGTATGATCTACGGCGAGGATCCGAAGCAGGGATACACCATGGACAACACCTTCTATCACCCCGAACTCAGGTTCAAGTTCTCCTACCCTCTCGGATGGGAACTGACAAATGCGCCTACCCAGGTAACCGTTCAGCCTTCTGACGGAAGAGCCCTGATGCTCTTCACCCTCTCCAACCAGAAAACCCTGCAGTCAGCTGTTGACACCACAATGGCAATGTACGGACTCCAGCTGCAGCGTTCGGAGAAAAAGACTGTCAACGGACTCCAGGCCATCGTCACCCTTGCAAAACAGCCGGTTCAGGACCAGTCGACCGGAGCAACAGGTGCAAATGCCGTCATATCCTATTTCGTTCAGTACGGATCAGTGATATATGTATTCCACGGCGTCTCAACTGAAGCTGACTTCGCAAGCTATGCCCCCACAATGGAAGCATCGATGAAAACCTTCGCTCAGCTCACAGACCAGTCAAGGATCAATGTCAAGCCCAAAAGGGTCTATGTCAGAAAGGCACCTCGTGCAGGGACCCTTGCCAGCACCCTCAGCGCCTTGAACATGCCCCAGAACCTGATGGAAGAGCTTTCTCTCCTCAACAACATGGAGCTTAATGAGACAGTGCCGGCAGGAAAGTATATCAAGATCATTGGTGAATAGGCAACGGCACAAAACTGACAGACATTGGCAGAACAGACATTCAGAAAATCAGGCTACAGGGTCTGGATGGATAAAAACGGGCTCTACCTGAAATATGGTTCCATTGCCCTTTTGGTCCTCATCCTCCTTGCTACAACCCTCTTCCAGGTTCAGCCCGAGGAGGTGGGTGTGATTACCAGGTTCGGGAAGTATGTGCGCAAGGTTGAGCCCGGACTCAACCTCAAAGTACCGATAATTGAGAAACTCTACAAGGTTGCTGTGGAGAGGCAGCAGAAGGAGGAGTTCGGATTCCGTACCACTGCCCCGGGCGTCCGGTCTGAGTACACCAAGGAGGGAACCATTGACGAGTCCCTGATGCTTACCGGAGATCTCAACCTGGCAGACGTGGAGTGGGTGGTTCAGTACCGCATCGAGGATCCTTACAGCTTTCTTTTCAGGGTGCGTGAGCCGGTGGTGGCCCTTCGTGATATCTCAGAAGCTTCCATGCGCGAGATAGTGGGTGACCGTACCGTGAACGAGGTTTTAACCGTCGGGAGGGCTGACATTGCCACCTCTGTTCAGCAGAAGATTCAGGAGCTCTGTACAGAGTACTCGCTCGGCATCAGGATAGAACAGGTGGTGCTGCAGGATGTCAACCCTCCTGACCCTGTAAAGGATGCATTCAACGCCGTCAACCAGGCTCAGCAGGAGCGCGAGACACTCATCAACCAGGCCCGTTCGGAATACAATAAGGTGATTCCCAGGGCCAGGGGGCAGGCCGAGGAGACGATACAGCGCGCTGAAGGCTATGCTACCGAAAGGGTGAATAACGCACTTGGCGAAGCATCCCGCTTCAATGCCCTCTACCTTGAATATGTCAAGGCGCCCGAAGTGACAAAGCGGAGAATTTACCTCGAAACGATGGAAGATATCCTTCCCCGTGCCGGGAATAAGATCATAACTGATGAGAGCGGCAACAACCTGCTTCCTCTCCTTCAGATGCAGCTCACCTCAAAGAAGTAGGCCATGCGCACAAATACAACAAGACTGATAGTAACTCTCTCTGTGCTCCTGGTATCACTGCTGCTCATACTTGAGTGCGTCTACAAGGTAAAAGAGACCGAACAGGTTGTGGTGACACAATTCGGCAAACCGGTCGGGGAGGCGAAGACCACCCCGGGCCTCAAACTGAAAATGCCCTTCATTCAGCGTGCCAATTACTTCGAGAAGAGATACATGGAGTGGGATGGCGACCCCAACCAGGTGCCTACCAAGGACAAGAAGTTCATCTTCGTCGACACCTACGCCCGCTGGCAGATCACCGATCCGCTTCAGTTCTTCAAGCGCCTGACAGATGAGAGGGGAGCACAATCGAGGCTTGCAGATATCCTCGACGGTGAAACCCGTGATCATATTGCAGGCCATAACCTCGAGGAGGTGGTACGGTCAGTGAACAGGACGCCTGCATCTTCCGGGCTTATCGGTGAGGAGACCGGTGACACGCTCAACAACATTGTGACCGGGAGGCAGAAAATTGAGGATATGATTCTGATCTCGGCAAATGACAAGGCAAAGGATCTGGGGATAGTTATCCTTGACGTGAGGATCAAGCGCCTTAACTACGTAGAAGAGGTAAGGACCCAGATCTATGAGCGCATGAAGAGTGAGCGTTACCGTATTGCCGAGCGCTTCAGGTCCGAGGGTCAGGGTGAGGCCTCCAAGATCAACGGTGAAAAGGAGCGTGATCTGAAAAACATCCAGTCTGAGGCTTACCGGAAGGCGGAGGAGATACGAGGCAAAGCCGATGCAAGGGCTGCGGCCGTCTACGCCGGCGCATATGACCAGTCGGCCTCAGCACGGAACCTCTACGGATTCTTGAAGTCAATGGAGACCTTCAGGCTCACCTTCGACTCTACCACTACCATCATACTGTCAACTGACAGTGATCTTTACAGATACCTGAACGGTTTCAACTGATGAGTTGTCCTTCCTCCCTGCGGGGAAGGAACAATCGATCCATGATGATATCATAACGGGGCCCCTGTTGGTCAATACCTGGCCATTGTCTGTCAAAAGAGGCTGGCTGAAAGCTCTTTTCCCCCGTATATTAGTATGGAATTCATCCACGGAAATGATGAAAACGTACTATCAGATAACAGCAGAAGGAATAGGTATTGTATTGCTCCGGAAGAGGAAGATTGCCAAGGCACTTCGCAGGTGGTTGCGCGAAAAGGGATTGTCCTACGAATATGTTTTTTACATCCAATAATCTTTCACTCTCAGGTTCTGTTTAATGATTTTTCCGGAGAAATGGAGACCGGCCCGGGAGGGCCGGTTTTTTATTCCAATGCTTTAATCCCCCGACAGCCTGACGGCTATCGGGGCAAGCTCTACAGCCAACCACCGCTGCCTGCTGCCTGAAATGACTGCCGACTGCCGACTGCCAACTGTAGAAAAGGCCGCACTCTTGCGAATGCAGCCTCTGTTCAATGTCTGTTGCTGTGAGCCGTTCTAGCCCCTGTCAGGGAAGAACCTGCGCCACCAGTAATATTTCCTTATTCTTGCCATAGTAAAATCGTCTGCAAATATGCAAACAATTTTCGGCAGCAAATATTGTACCACTGACTATTTTTTCAGCAGGTCACGAATCTCCGTCAGAAGGGTTACTTCTTCGCTTGGCGGCGGCGGAGTTGCAGGAGCTGCTTCTTCCTTCTTCTTCAGGCTGTTCATCGCCTTAATCACGAAGAATATACACAGGGCCACAATCAGGAAGTCGATGATGTTCTGAATGAATGTGCCGTACTTGATTGATACTTCACTGACGGCAGGCTGAATAACCGTTGCCCCGTCCATAACTGCATCGCTTCCTTTCTGCAGGATTGCCTTCAGGTTGGTGAAGTCAACCTTGCCAAGAAGCAGGCCAAGCGGCGGCATAAGAACGTCATTTACAAGTGATGTGATAATCTTTCCGAACGCTCCGCCGATAATGATACCAACGGCCATGTCAAGCATGTTGCCCTTCACGGCAAAATCCTTGAATTCCTTTACTATTCCCATAATCTTTCAGGTTTTTGGTTTGTTTATACAAACAGGTTAACTGATATCAAATATACAAAAATGTATTACATATATATTTTAGCGGTCGGATTTAGTTATCACGTCCGGAATTGATAAATCCTGATTTTTTTGATTAACTTACGGAGTTTCCCGGCAATTCAGGAAATAATGTCAACACTTTAAATATTAACCTTTTAAAATGAATGATTATGGCAGTACTTAAAGTTATCGAGATTCTTGCATCATCACCGGTCAGCTGGGAGGATGCAACAGCCTCTGCCGTGAAGATGGCAGCAAAAACAGTCAAGGAGATCCGTTCTGTTTATGTACAGGACCAGAGCGCTGTGGTGGTCAAGAACAAGATCACCGAATACCGTGTTAATGTAAAAATAACCTTTGAAGTAATTTAATTAAAAACAGAATTATGGGACTTATTTCATTTATCAAGAATGCAGGTGCAAAGATCTTCAAATCAGAAGAGAAGCGCGAGGAGGAAAAGGCAAATATGATTACCGAGCATATCAAAAAGTTCGGTTTTGACGTAAGCAGGGTCAGTGTTGCTGTCGATGACGAAAAGGTGGTTCTTACCGGATCGGTTGACACCCTCTCGAACAAGAACAAGATTATCGTTACCGCAGGTAACGTTGAAGGCATCTCGGTGGTTGAAGATCACCTCCTGGTCACAACACCCGAACCGGTTGCTCCTCCCGAGCCGGAGAAGCAGTTCTACACGGTCAAGAAAGGTGATTACCTGTCGAAGATCGCCAAGGAGGTTTACGGTGACGCAAAGAAATACCCGATCATCTTCGAAGCCAACAAACCCATGCTCAAGGATCCCGATCTGATCTATCCCGGGCAGGTCCTGGTTATTCCTCCACTCACTTAGGAATGTCTTGCATATGATATGTGCAGAGGCGGGTCTGAAGCCCGCCTCTGCTGTTTACGGCACAACATTTGATCAAAATTGTTGTTATATTTGCACCGGTGAGAAAGATACGCATCATATCGCCATTCATATCCCTGTTCCTGATTACACTCATTCTGTCAGGCAGTTTCGGTTTTACCCTTATTCATCATACCTGTATCCACTGCGGAACCAACGAGACAATCGCCTCCCTGGCCGGTGACCCGGTCGGGGATAATTGCTGCGGCAATCACGGAAATTCCTGCTGCGGTGATCAGAAAGCGACCTCCTGCAGCCATGGAGATTGTGACGTACAGCACCGCCACAGTACAGGTGACGCGGTTCTTTCAGATGACTGCTGCACACACGAGACTGAGAGGGTTGTGACGGACGAACTCGTGCGTACAGAGGCACAGAATGAGATTCTTCCTTACTTCCTTGCAGCAACGATCATTGCTGTCATGGAAGAACATCAAACCAATAACTACAATCATTTTTCGGGAGAGCAGCCCTTCCACTGCGGGCGCGACCTGACAACAATGCTCTGCCGTATCCGCTCCTGATACTTTCATAGGGAAACAACTGACACCGGAAAGGATGACTGCCTTACCCGGATGTTGTTGTTGACGCTGAATGCGTGATGGTTTTCAAAAACCGCTGCAATAATGCCATTTAATTAATTTTTAACATTTTCCCTATGAAACATTTAATAACACTGATAACAATTCTTCTTATCCCTGCCTTCGCGGTGGCCCAGGGTCGCCTGGAGGGCAAGGTCGTAGTCGCCGGCAGTGACGGTGCACCCGACGGAGAAGGCCTGCCCGGTGCAAACGTGGTCTGGGCCGGAACAACTGTCGGAGCTTCCGCCAATGCAGCAGGCTATTTTACAATCAGGAAAGTAAAGGATCACAACCTGCTTGTGGCCAGTTTTGTCGGTTATACAAGTGACACCGTCATGATTGATCCAGGCACTGATTACATAGAGATCATCCTAAAGGAAAACAGCATGATTGATGAGATCACGGTAATAGGCCGGGCCACAGGTACACACATTGACCGCGAAGCCACAATTGCCACAGTAAACATCACTGCCGCAGAGCTGTGCAAGGCGGCATGCTGCAACCTCTCGGAAAGTTTTGTCACCAACGCTTCCGTTGATGTCAACTATGCCGATGCCGCCACCGGCGCGAAACAGATACAGCTTCTCGGCCTTGCCGGCTCATACGTTCAGATACTGACAGAGAACATCCCGGCAATGTACGGACTGGGAGCGGCTTACGGGCTGAGCTATATCCCCGGCCCGTGGATGGAGTCCATACAGGTCTCAAAGGGCACCTCCTCGGTGCGAAACGGAAACGAGTCAATCACCGGGCAGATTAACGTCGAATACAAGAAACCTGCAACAAGTGAGATAGTATTTGTAAATGGATTCGTTAGCGATGCAGGCAAGATCGAGACCAATGCAAATGCTTCACTCAGGCTTAACCAATACTGGAGCACGATGCTGCTTGGTCACGGCGAAACACAGTCGGGGGCCAGCGACCACAACAAAGACGGTTTCCGCGATGAGCCTGACGTCAGGCAATACAGTTTCATGAACCGGTGGGACTACCTCAGCAATAATCTCACCTTCCGCGCAGGCATCAAGTACATGAATGAGGAGAGGATTGGCGGCCAGTTTGACTATAGCCGCAATGACCCAAACACCTGGGACAGCGGCTACGGGATAAACATGGCTACAGAGAGGGCTGAGGCCTTCACCAAGCTGGGAGGCATGTTCGGCCCCTCAGACAATATGTCTTTAGGCTGGATACAGAGTTTCACCTTTCATGAGATGAACTCCTGGCTGGGATACAACAAGTACGACGCAACCCAGAAGAGCTATTACACCAACCTTCTATACCAGTACTTCCCGGCAGAGAAACACACTGTTGATGCAGGTGTCAGCTACCGCTTCGACCATTATGACGAGTTGCAGGGTATCTACGGGCCGCTGACCGGGCAGGTCCTGACCAACATCAATGCGGAAACAGTCGAATCGGTACCGGGAATCTTCATGCAATACACCTACACTGATTCCGCAAAAGTAACACTGCTGGCCGGAGTCAGGTACGACTTCTACCGTAACCACGGCGCACAGTTCACCCCGCGCCTTCACCTGCGCTATGAAATCACACCCCATATGACCCTCAGGGCTTCCGCAGGAAAAGGCTACCGGACAGTGCATGTACTGGCTGAGAATATGTACTTCCTGTCAAGCAGCAGGCAGATGGTGATTGCAGACAACCTCGACATTGAAGAGGCATGGAACGCAGGGATCAACCTGACAGGGTACATCCACATCGGCGACCGTGAGCTCAGGCTTACCGGCGAAGCCTACCGAACCAGCTTCATAAAGCAGATAGTGACTGATCTCGACTCTGACGTTGACAGGGTATCGTTTTACAACCTCGACGGAAAATCATATTCAAATGTTATCCAGCTCGAGGCACAGATGCAACCTGTGACAGGACTGGATATCACAGCCGCATGGCGCTGGAATGACGTCAGGCAGACCATCGGCGGAGATCTTCGCGAGAAGCCTCTTGCGTCACGCTACAAGGGACTGCTCACTGCCTCATACACAACACGCATGAGGAAGTGGCAGGCTGACTATACACTGCAGTACAACGGTCCCGGAAGGTTACCCTCCACCATGGCAAATCCGGAACCCTACCGGAGGCATGATCAGTTCGGCGCCTACCCGGTGATGAATGCCCAGGTGACGAGGTATTTCAAAAAATGGAGCGTCTATATCGGTGCCGAGAACATCACCGGGTCAAGGCAGCATGATGCGATCATCGCAGCCGATGATCCTTTTGGCCCGTATTTTGACGGTTCAATGATCTACGGTCCGGTGCACGGCCGGAAACTCTATGCAGGTTTCAGATTTGCACTCGACAGACCACAGAATTAAAAACAATACTCAAAATACACAATACAATGAAAAGCAATCTTATAATCACAGCAGTTCTTCTCTTCCTCTTCTCCTCACTCACGCTCAGCGCCCAGGAGAAAAACAAAAAGGATGTCTCAACGGTCAGGTTCGCGACAAGCATCGATTGTCAGAACTGTGTCAACACAATCATGAAGAACGTCCCCTTTGAAAAAGGCGTGAAAGACGTGAAATGTGATCTCGCAACAAAAGAGGTCACCGTGCAGTACCAGAAGGATAAGATCTCCCCGGAAACGCTGAAGAGATCGATTGAAAAGCTTGGCTTCACCGCAAAGGAGGTGACTGAAAAGAAAAAGGAGGAAGTGACCCCGCAGGGAAGCAGGCAGTAATGGAAAAATTAAACTTTTCCTGTGTCCGGACGGATATCCGTTTAAACAGCCCCGGTTATACCGGCGAGTTCCCTGATGACCACCGAGGCGCAGGCTATGCCGAAAGCTGCGGGCATATATGATATCGTTCCGACGCTCGATGCCTTGTTGCTCTCATCAGAGCCCCTGACAATGAGGTTCTTGTCAACCGCCTCCGGGCTGTAAACGGCAGTGAATCCCTCATGCACACCCAGCTTGTGCAGCTTCTTGCGAAGCATGCGTGCCAGGTTGCAGAAATTCGTTTCAGAGATGTCAGCTACCCTTATTGCCGTCGGATCATACTTGCCTCCGGCACCCATGGAGCTTACCACCCTCAGGTTCAGCCTGAGAGAGTGATAGACGAGAAAAACCTTGGGTGACAGAGTGTCTATGGCGTCAACCACATAGTTGTATTTTGCTTCTTCCAGGATGTCAATCATCCTCTGATCGCGAATGAACTCGGCAATGATCCGGAGCCGCAGGTCGGGGTTGATGTCAAGCAGCCTCTCTCCCATCACCTCGGCTTTCTTTCTGCCCGTGGTTGAGGTAAGCGCCGGCAGTTGCCTGTTCCTGTTTGCAGCCGTAACCACATCACCGTCAATGATTGTCATGGCGCCTGCCCCCGCCCTGCAAATCATCTCAGCGGCCCATGATCCCACGCCTCCCAGACCTGCCACCAGCACATGCGAATCCTTCAGTCTCTGCAGTGCCTCAGGGCCGAGCAGCATCTCGGTTCGTGACAGCCATCCTTCCATCACAGGTTGAAGTTCAGTAATAATTTGAAATTATTCCGTACCAGGCTTTCCGCCCTCTGCTCATCATACCCCGCGGCAGCCTCAAAGAGGCGGTATACCTCAGCTATTGACTGACCCGATTCGTCAGTCTCGAGAAGCAGTTTTTCGTGGTATACTGACTGAAGCACCTCGGTTGTCAATCCCTTTGCCCCCAGTGAGAACCAGAAACCCTCTTCGGCCAGTGATGCTGCCAGGCTGCCGCTGCCCCGGAATCCATGGATGATCCATGGGCGGCCGGGTTTGACCTCCCTGTGCGCACGCCTCAGTTCATCCCACCCCCTGACGCAATGGATCACCACCGGCTTCCCCATCTCCCCGGCAATGTTCGCCTGGAAAAGGAAGGCACGGTATTGTACCTCCCCCTGCGCCCCGCGAAGCCGGTCAAACCCGGCCTCACCAATCATCACCACATGAGGGTGCGCGGCAGTTAACAACAACTCTGTCTGTAAGTTCTCCAGGTTGTCATCTGTCAGCTGCCACGGATGGATGCCTGCAGAAAAGAGGGTGTTTGCGGGAAAATCCGAAGGCACCTCATCACCTGCCATCAGGTTCCTGACAGCAACGGTGTCACCTCCTCCGCCCTGTGAATGGGTGTGAAAGTCAATATATCTTATCTCCCCGGGGAGTTTCATCAGGTTTATTATGAGAGCCGTCTGATGCCGTCATCAAGCCGGCGCAGCGTCTCCTCCCTCCCTATGATGGCAGCAATGTCAAAGAGGTGCGGGCCCCTGGAAGCGCCCACCAGCAGCAGCCGGAAGAGATTGAGTATCGCCCCTGTGTTGTAACCCGCCGAGGCAATCCATTCCTTCACGCTCTGCTCCAGCACCTCCGGTGCGAAGTGATGCACTTCAGCAACCTTCCCGCGAAGTTCACCCATCTGCCCCGGCGAGTCAGCATTCCAGCGCTTCCTGACAACTTCAGGATCATAGCTCTCCGGGGCCACGAAGAAGAAGTCCGACTCATTCCAGAGATCCTTTACAAACCCGGCTCTCTCCTTCACCAGTGATACGATACTGACGAGGGAGGCCCGGTCTGGGCTGAATCCCTTCTGATTCACCAAAGGCATGAAGAGGTCAGCCAGTTCCTCATTGCTTTTCATCTGGAAATACCGGGCATTAAACCACTTCGCCTTGTCAGGGTCAAAGCGCGATCCTGACTTTCCGACCCTGTCAATGGTGAAGGCTGCAATCAGCTCATCCATTGTGAATATCTCCTGTTCCGTTCCCGGGTTCCATCCCAGGAGGGCCAGCATGTTGACAAACGCTTCGGGGAAGTAGCCCTCCTCGCGGTATCCGGAGGCTGTTTCGCCGTATGGCCAGTAAAGCGGAAAAACCGGGAATCCCATCTTGTCGCCGTCGCGTTTGCTCAGCTTACCCTTGCCTGTAGGCTTGAGCAACAGCGGCAGGTGCGCAAAGAGCGGAGCCTGCCAGCCGAAGCTGCGGTAAAGCATCACGTGCAGCGGCAGTGACGGAAGCCATTCCTCGCCCCTGATCACGTGCGAGATCTCCATCAGGTGATCATCGACAATGTTTGCCAGATGGTAAGTTGGCATGCCGTCAGACTTGTACAGCACCTTGTCATCGAGGGTGGAGGTGTTGACCACGATGTCACCCCTGATCAGGTCATTGAAGTGAATGTCTTCGTTCTCAGGCATGCGGTATCTTACCACATAATGCTCCCCGGAAGCAATGCGTTGCTCAACCTCATCTGCAGGGAGGGTAAGGGAATTGCACATACTCATCCTGGTGGTGCAGCCGTAGTTGAATGTCTCACCACGTGATTCATGATCCTGCCTCAGCCTCTCAAGCTCTTCGGGCGTGTCGAAAGCGTAATAGGCATCGCCACTTCTGAGAAGCTCATCGGCATAGCGGTGGTATATCTCCTTCCTGTCGCTCTGCCGGTAAGGGGCAAACGGACCGCCCTCGCGCACCCCCTCATCAACCTTAATGCCCGCCCATTCCAGTGAGTCCATTATATAGTCTTCTGCACCGTCAACGTAACGTGTCTGGTCGGTGTCTTCTATCCGGAGGATGAAGGTACCGCCATGATGCCTTGCAAAGAGATAGTTATAAAGTGCCGTGCGTACGCCGCCGATGTGAAGGGGGCCTGTGGGGCTCGGGGCAAAGCGCACCCTGATTTTTCTGTCTGCCATATGCTGAATGTTGCCTGAACTGATGATAGCCGCTCCGCTCCGTCCTGCAAAGGCTCCTGCGGCAGCGCCTGACAAAGATAAATATTATGTGGCTAAGGGCAATTTACCCCCGGGGTCAACATTAAAAATCATGTTTTGTGACCTCTATTTGTATTATTTTTACGTCATAACGAATTAATCATCACTCACGATGAAAAAGATGAAAGCACTCGTCAAGGCACAGGCTGCCAAAGGATTATGGATGCAGGAAGTACCCATCCCCGAGCCGGGTTACAATGATGTCATAATAAAGGTCAAAAAATCAGCCATCTGCGGTACTGACCTTCACATATATGAGTGGAACGAATGGGCGCAAAAGACAATAAAAGTACCCATGACAATCGGCCATGAGTACATGGGTCATGTTGAAAAAGCCGGCCCGGGCGTCACAAATGTAAAGGTGGGTGACAGGGTCACCGGCGAGGGGCATCTCTTCTGCGGCACCTGCCGTAACTGCCGCCGCGGCCGCGAACATGTATGCGAAAACACCGTCGGCATCGGCGTTCACATAGACGGCTCCTTTGCTGAATACGTGAAGGTGCCGGCCCGGAATGTGGTGCTTCTTGATTCAAGGATACCGGATGACTGGGCAGCCATCATGGATCCGTTTGGCAACGCCACCCATACAGCCCTGGCGTTCCCGCTGCTGGGCGAGGATGTGCTCATCACAGGGTCAGGACTGATAGGCAGCATGGCCGTTGCCATTGCCAGATTTGCCGGTGCCCGGCATATTGTCGCCAGTGACCTGAGCGACTACCGCCTTGATCTGGCAAAAAAGATGGGCGCCACATTGGTTGTCAACCCGAAAAAGGGAGAAAAGATAAAGGATGTACTGGAGCCGCTCAATATGAAAGGCTTCGACGTGGGGCTTGAGATGTCAGGGTCACCGGCAGCCTTCCGTGAAATGATCGCCAACATGTACAACGGTTCAAATATCGCCCTGCTGGGCATACTCCCCTCGAACTTTGAGGTGCCATGGAGTGATATCATATTCAAGGCTTTGACACTCAAGGGTATTTACGGCCGTGAGATGTGGGAGACATGGTACAAGATGCAGATGATGATAATCGGCGGCATCAATCTTGACCCCATCATTACCCACCGATTCCCGATTGATGACTTCCGGAAGGGATTTGACATCATGGAGGAGGGCAACTGCGGCAAGGTGATTCTGAGCTGGGACTAATCCGCAGCATGTATCTGCAATCATGCCAACGTGGTCAATCATGACATTGCTCATCATCCCGTGAGAGGAAAAGTCCATGGCCACAGGGTCAGGGATTTCCGCTTCCCCATAAATATGAGAAAAGTCAGTTCTGGAGCTTGACGATTACGAAAATAATTTTATCTTACATGTCATTGTTACGATAACATATGACGTTAAACCCGGAACACAGGTCCTATGAAGAATTGTCAGGCAACTTCACCTGGGCTGTTGCTGAAAAAGAGCTTGACTACAAAAACGGTGAAGTAATCAACATCGGGTGGTATTGCAGCGACAGGATATGCCTGAAGGGCAATGCAGCCAAAGTTGCCCTGATCTACGAAGGGTTCGGTGGAATAAGCAGGCAGTTCACCTATGATGACATCCGTATTGCAGGCAACACAATAGGGACATTCCTCAGAGGTCTTGGCATCATTGAAGGTGACAGGGTATGCCTCTTCATGGACAGGATCCCCGAGCTGTACCTCTCCTTCCTCGGCATACTCAAGACCGGCGCTATTGTACAGCCGCTCTTTTCCGCCTTCGGCGAAGAATCACTGTTTGTCAGGCTGGAAAACGCAGGGACCAGGGCTATAATCACGCAAAAAAAACATCTCCAGAAAGTCAGGAAGATACGGGGGAAGCTGCCTCACCTGGAGTATGTCATCATCGTTGATGAGATTAAATCTGCAGACCTTGCCGCCGGTGAGGTTCTTTTCAGGCTCGACAACGCAGCGCCGGTGGAAAACTTTGACATCTGCCCCACCATGGCCGAGACACCTTCAGTGCTGCATTATACATCAGGAACCACCGGCCAGCCCAAGGGGGTGCAACATGTTCATTACTCACTTATTTCACAGTACCTGACAACAAAGTGGGTTCTTGACCTTCGTGATGACGATATTTACTGGTGCACCGCAGACCCGGGATGGGTCACCGGCACCTCGTACGGCATCATCGGTCCGTGGAGCCTCGGAGTGACACAGTGCGTCCTCGACAGCGGTTTCTCGGCACAGGCATGGTACCGCTTTGCCGAAAAGAACAGGGTTACCGTATGGTACTCCGCTCCCACTGCAATAAGGGCACTTATGAAGGCCGGAAATGAAATAGTGAAGTCGTTTGACCTGTCATCGCTTCGCCACCTGGCAAGTGTGGGTGAGCCACTCAACTCAGAAGCCGTGATATGGTCGGAGAAAGTGTTCGGCAAACCATTCCATGATACATTCTGGCAGACAGAGACCGGGTCAATAATGATAACCAACTTCCCGGGGATGAAGATTAAACCGGGATCAATGGGCAGAACATTTCCCGGGATAACCGGAACGGTACTTGATCCGGCCACATTCCGGCCTTATCCTGAACACGGAAGAGCCGGCCTCATCGCCTTCAGACCAGGGTGGCCCGCCATGATGCGTGCATACTGGAACAACGAGGAAAAATACAGGGAGAAGTTTGTCAACGGATGGTATCTTTCAGGCGACAGGGCCAGCATTGACAGCGAGGGATATTACTGGTTCATCGGCCGTGATGATGATGTCATAAATACAGGCGGGCACCTTGTGAGTCCCTTCGAGGTTGAATCGGCACTGCTTGAACATCCGGCCGTGGCCGAATCAGCCGTCACCTCCAGACCTGATGAGATCAACATGGAGGTGGTCAAGGCGTTCATTACCCTGAAACCCGGCCATACACCTGACCCAGACCTCGAACTTGATATCATGAACTTCATCAGGAAACGTCTGTCTCCCCTTGCCATGCCGCAGGCCGTGGAATTCATGGACAGGCTCCCGAAAACACGAAGCGGAAAGATAATGAGACGCGTCCTCCACGCAAAAGAATGGGGAGAAGAGATCGGAGACATCTCGACACTGGAAAACGACTGACATCACACGGCAATAAACAGGACACTAATTTTCAAACAACTGCATATGGAAGAAATGAACATCAATGAAATGAAGGAGCTTATAATGAACTATGTCATCAAAGAATACATCGATGATGATGATGTCAAAATCACATATGAAACTCCACTCATATCAAGCGGTTACGTAGACTCTTTCTCAATGGTCTCTCTCCTGGTCTTTCTTGAAAACAAATTCAGGATCAAGATCCCTCCTTCAAAGGCAACCCCGGAAGCCTTCGACAGCGTCAACAACATTGTTGCGCTGGTCAATCAGTATCTGAAACAGTAACACAAAAACCATGTTATTGATGATTATCATCATTGGATTATGATGGCAAAGCCCCATCTTTGCAGTAGTTTCACATAAATATTCCGTTAAGATGTACGATAGTTACAGGGATCACCTGGCGATCCAGCTTGAGGAGATCAGGGAGGCTGGTCTCTATAAGAATGAACGTGTTATTGTTTCGCCCCAGGGGGCAGAGATAACCCTTGACACAGGGCAGAAGGTGCTTAATTTCTGTGCCAACAACTACCTGGGCCTATCGGCAAACAAAAAGCTTGTTGAAGCAGCAAAGGAAGCGCTTGATACTCACGGCTACGGCATGTCATCGGTCCGTTTCATCTGCGGAACGGGCGACATGCACAAGGAGCTGGAGAAAAAGATTGCTGAATTCTTCGGCACGGAAGACACCATACTTTATGCTGCCTGCTTTGACGCCAACGGCGGCGTGTTTGAACCGCTGCTCACCAGTGATGATGCCATCATCAGCGACTCGCTCAATCATGCCTCGATCATTGACGGTGTGAGGCTCTGCAAAGCGAACCGATACAGGTATGAGAACGCTGACATGGAAGACCTTGAGGCACAGCTTCAGCTGGCACAGCAGCACCGCTTCAGGCTGATTGTCACTGACGGTGTCTTCTCGATGGACGGCAATGTTGCACCTCTGGGCAGGATCTGTGAACTGGCAAACAAATACAATGCAATGGTGATGGTCGATGAGTCACACTCCGCCGGTGTGGTTGGCGAGACCGGCCACGGCGTCACCGAGCTTTACAATCTTCGCGGAAAGATTGAGATTATCACCGGTACGCTCGGAAAGGCATTCGGTGGAGCCATCGGAGGATTCACCACCGGGAAAAAGGAGATCATCGAGATGCTGCGCCAGCGTTCCAGGCCTTATCTTTTCTCCAACTCCATCCCTCCCCTCGTGGCTGCGGCCGGTCTGAAGATGATTGAAATGATGACCGAGACCAACGAGCTGCAGGACAAGCTTCATCACAACACCAGGTATTTCATGGAGAAGATGCTGAAAGCCGGCTTCGACATCAAGCCCACACAGTCAGCCATCTGCGCTGTGATGCTCTATGACGCCAAACTGTCACAGGAGATGGCATCCAGGCTCCTGAAGGAAGGCATCTATGTCATCGGCTTCTACTATCCGGTGGTTCCGAAGGATCAGGCACGCATCCGGGTACAGCTTTCGGCAGCCCACGAGACGGAGCACCTTGACAAAGCCATAAATGCATTCATAAAAGTCGGAAAGGACCTTGGCGTTCTGAAATAAATTTAAATTTTTTTGCCTTTCCCATTTATTAATAGGTATAGGCCGGGTTTAAAAAATTAAAATAACTCCGGTTTCCTCTTGTATTTTTAAATTAATGGTTATTTTTGCCAACCATAAGTAAGACTATGTACCACACATCACTATTTATTGCCCTGTTTATTCTCATCGCCATAAGCGGATGACCGGGGAGTAGTATATAGTGAGGATTATAATATCTGAAAGCTTCCCGGGAAACCGGGGAGCTTTTTTTGTTTAAAAAACTTCTGTAATGAAAAAAGAACTGAGAAGCTTGCAGACAATGAGCGGAAGGACGATGGCCGGCGCCAGGAGCCTCTGGCGTGCAAACGGCATGAAGGAGGAACACTTCGGCAGGCCGGTGATAGCTGTCGTCAACTCATTCTCGCAGTTCGTGCCGGGCCATGTGCACCTGCAGCAGGCCGGCAGCGTGATCAGGGAAGAGCTTGCCCGCCGGGGACTTTTTGCAGCAGAGTTTAACACCATTGCCATTGATGACGGCATAGCCATGGGGCACGGCGGAATGCTCTACTCTCTCCCCTCCCGCGACCTTATTGCTGACAGCGTGGAGTACGTCTGCAACGCTCACCGTGCTGATGCCATGATCTGCGTCAGCAACTGTGACAAGATCACTCCAGGCATGCTGATGGCCACCATGAGACTGAATATTCCGGCAGTGTTCGTTTCGGGCGGACCGATGGAGGCGGGCGTTTTGGGCGGAAGAGCCGTTGACCTGATTGATACAATGGTGGCTGCTGCGGATGACACCGTTTCCGGGGAAAAGCTTCTTGAACTCGAGAAATCATCATGCCCCTCCTGCGGATCATGCTCGGGAATGTTCACTGCCAACTCAATGAACTGCCTGACAGAGGCGCTGGGGCTGGCATTGCCGGGAAACGGCACCGTGCCGGCAACACACGTTGACAGGATGAAGATGTTCCGGAGGGGAGCTCAGCTGATAGCTGATCTTGCTGAAAGGTACTACATTGACGGAGATGAAACAGTATTACCCCGCTCGATAGCCACCAGGGAGGCATTCATGAATGCTATGACCGTTGACATCGCCATGGGAGGATCGACAAATACCGTCCTGCATCTCCTGGCCATAGCACGTGAGGCCGGGGTTGACTTCACAATGAAGGAGATTGATGCCCTCTCACGCCGTGTTCCGAACATTTGCAGGGTCTCCCCTGCCTCGGGGTATCACGTTGAAGACGTCAACCGTGCCGGAGGGGTATTTGCAATAATGGGAGAACTTAACAGGGCGGGATTGCTCGATGCTTCCGTGCGCAGGATAGATTGCCCGTCACTGGATTCGGCGCTGGCCGGCTGGGATATTTTGAGCCCGGTCGTTTTGCCGGAAGCACACGATCTCTTTCTCTCCTCTCCCGACAGGTCAGCCGGTCCCCGGCCATTCGCCTCTGAAGCCAGGTACGGCTCTCATGACACTGACAGGGTCACCGGAGCGATAAGGGATGCAGGTCATGCATACAGCAATGACGGAGGTCTGGCGGTTCTTTACGGAAACCTTGCTCCGGACGGATGCATGGTGAAGACGGCAGCCATTGACAGCTCAATGATGCGATTCAGCGGACCGGCAGTGGTTTTTGACTCCCAGGAGGATGCTGTGGCCGGCATTCTCGGAGGCAGGGTAAGGGAGGGTGATGTCGTGGTGATCCGTTACGAGGGGCCCCGCGGCGGCCCGGGGATGCAGGAGATGCTGTACCCCACATCATATCTCAGGTCTAAAGGTCTTGACCGCCGGTGTGCCCTCATCACTGACGGCCGCTTCTCAGGCGGGTCAGCAGGGCTTTCGGCCGGTCACATCTCCCCCGAGGCCGCCGCCGGAGGAACAATAGCCCTGGTGTGCAGTGGCGACAGGATAATGATTGACATACCTGCCAGAACCATCAGGCTGGCTGTGGATGATACGGTCCTTGAGACAAGACGCAGGGCAGAGAGAGCCAGGGGAGCCGCGGCATTCACACCGGAGAACAGGGTCCGCACGGTTTCAGGCGCACTGAAGGTTTATGCGGCTCACGTCAGCTCGGCAGACCGGGGTGCAATACGGGAGATATAAAAAATGCGGAAAATGACAGAAGACAATAATCATAAAGCAATTACCGGTGCCGAGGCGCTCCTGAAATCACTTGTCGAGGAGGGGGTTGATACCATCTACGGTTACCCCGGAGGCGCCATTATGCCTGTATATGACAGGCTGCTAGACTACACGGGAAGTCTCAGGCATATACTCACGAGGCATGAGCAGGGTGCAGCACATGCAGCCCAGGCCTATGCCATGGTAGCGGGCAAACCGGGTGTCTGCTTCGCCACATCCGGCCCGGGAGCCACCAACCTGGTGACAGGCATTGCAAACGCTTTCCTTGATTCGGTACCCGTAGTGTTCATTACGGCACAGGTTGCATCTCCTCTCATTGGCACTGACGCCTTCCAGGAGACAGATATCCTGGGCATCTCAATGCCGGTTACCAAATGGAATGCGCAGGTGAAGAAAGCCGCGGAAATACCTGACACCATTGCCCGTGCATTTTACATCGCCCGCACAGGGCGGCCCGGCCCCGTTCTGGTTGACATTTCAAAGGATGCCCAGATTGAGACCATGAACTTCCGTTACCGCAGATGCACCTACATACGCAGCTACAATCCGGTGAATCCGATTGTCAACAGGGATATCGAATCAGCCGCTGTGATGATCAACCATTCAGAGAGGCCCCTGATTCTGGCCGGCCACGGGGTAATCATCTCCGGAGCAGTGGCGGAGCTGAAATCCCTTGCCGAAAAGGGAGGCATACCCGTGGCTGTCACCCTGCTCGGGATACCGGCATTCAGCCATGATCACAGGCTTTTCGCCGGCATGCTGGGCATGCACGGCAACTATGCACCCAATGTGCTGACAAACAGGGCTGACCTGATCATTGCTGCCGGAATGCGGTTTGATGACCGTGTGACAGGAAACCTGAAGAAATATGCACCTCAGGCCAGGGTGATACACATCGAGATAGACAGCTCTGAGATAGACAAGAATGTCAGGGCAGATCTTGGAATCAATGGTGATGTGAAAGAAGTTCTCACAGCAATTTTTCCCCATATCAGGGAAAGAAAGAGGGAGGAATGGATACGCGAGTTCCGGATTCTTGACAGTACGGAACACGAAAAAGTCATCAGGCCGGAGACGGAACCGGAAAATGGCGAACTGAAGATGGGTGAAGTGGTGAAGGTAATTTCGGAGCATGCCGGCAGAGACGCGGTGGTGGTGACTGATGTTGGCCAGCACCAGATGGCTGTGGCACGCTATTACCACTTCACTGACAGCAACACCCTCGTTACCTCGGGTGGGATGGGAACGATGGGCTTCGGGCTGCCCGCTGCCGTGGGCGCCGCCACCGGCACATCTGACCGGCAGGTGATAGCATTTATCGGTGACGGCGGCATCCAGATGACCCTCCAGGAACTGGGAACAATAATGCAGTATCACATTCCTGTGAAAATAGTTCTTCTGAACAACAGCTTCCTGGGAATGGTGCGCCAGTGGCAGGAGATGTTCTTTAACAGCCGTTACGCCTCAACTGAGATGGTCAACCCCGATTTTGTGGCACTTGCTTCGGCCTACGGGATCCCCAGGCGAAAGATAAAAAACCGCGAAGAACTGAAGGCATCTGCCGCAGAGATGCTTGACTCAGACGGCCCCTTCATCCTGGTGGCGGAGGTGAGCCGCACGGCAAACATCCTCCCGATGGTCGAGCCGGGAGCATCAGTATCTGAAGTAACACTTACATACAACAGCAAGTCATGAAACAGGAATTCACAATATCGCTATTCAGCGAAAGCCATATCGGAATCCTCAGCAGGATTACCCTCATACTGTCACGCCGGCAGATAAACATTGAAAGTATAACCGCCTCGGAATCAGCGGTACCGGGAGTGCAGATGCTGACTATGGTTGTGCGCACCACGCCTGAGATGGTGCAGAAAGTCGCCCGCCAGGTAGAAAAGGTGGTTGACGTGCTCAAGGTATTCGTACACACATCATCCGAGATAATCTGCCAGGAGATGGCTCTCTACAAGGTCACCACCAGGGGACTCATGTCAGGCAGCATGATCAGTGACATTGTCAGGAAGCATAACGCAAGGATACTGGAGGTAAAGTCCGAATACATGGTGGTGGAAAAGAGCGGCACCAGGGCGGAGATAAAGGAACTTCTTGCGCTTCTTGAACCTTGCGGTGTACTGCAGTTCGTCAGCTCGGGTCGGGTGGCCGTCACACGCCAGGTTAAAGAGCTTAACGCATACCTCCGTGAGATGGAAGAAGCCAGGGGAACCCGGCAGGAGGCACTTGAATTCTACAACTGAAACAGACACTAACCTAACAGATATTCATTATGGCACAGATTGATTTTGGAGGAGTAATTGAAAATGTGGTAACAAGGCAGGAATTTCCACTGTCAAAAGCACACGAGGCACTTAAGGATGAGGTTGTTGCCGTCATCGGTTACGGGGTTCAGGGACCGGCACAGGCCATGAACATGCGTGACAACGGCATTAATGTGATTGTCGGCCAGGCCCCGGAGTTCAGGGCAGACTGGGACAGGGCCGTTGCTGACGGATTTATTCCGGGCCGGACACTGTTCTCCGTTGAGGAAGCTGCCTCCCGCGGTACCATCATCCAGTACCTGGTATCGGATGCCGCCCAGCGCATACTGTGGCCGGTGATCAGTCCACATCTCACCGCCGGAAAGGCCCTTTACTTCTCCCATGGCTTCTCAGTGACATACAAGCAGCATACGGGGGTGATACCACCGCCTGACATTGACGTGATACTCTGTGCCCCTAAAGGCTCGGGCACCAGCGTCAGGCGCAACTTCCTTGCCGGAGCCGGCATCAACTCCAGCTTCTCGGTCTTCCAGGACCATACTGGCAGGGCCGGAGAACGGGTCATTGCCCTGGGTATTGCCATTGGCTCCGGGTACCTCTTCCCCACCACCTTTGAGAAGGAGGTCTTCAGCGACCTGACCGGCGAACGCGGCGTACTCATGGGAGCCCTCGAGGGAATCATGGAGGCACAGTACCAGGTGCTTCGCGAAAACGGTCACTCACCATCGGAAGCATTCAACGAGACGGTGGAGGAGCTGACACAGAGCCTGATCAGGCTTGTCGACGAGAAAGGGATGGACTGGATGTATGCCAATTGCAGCGCCACGGCACAGCGCGGGGCACTCGACTGGAAACCAAGGTTCAGGGAAGCTACCCTCCCGGTCTTCAGGGAACTGTATGAAAAAGTAAGCTCCGGGGAGGAGTGCGTCAGGGTGCTGACCTCTACCGGCGCACCCGGATACAGGGAACAGCTTAATGCCGAACTGGCTGAGATGGGATCATCAGAGCTCTGGAAAGCAGGCGCTGCAGTAAGGAAACTGAGGCCTGACGGCAAATAACCTCAAAACGGAAATCATGGACAAGAACAGGGTGATTTTCTTTGACACTACCCTCCGTGACGGAGAACAGGTTCCGGGATGCCAGCTCAACACCGTTGAAAAGATCGAAGTTGCAAAGTCGCTCGAAGCACTGGGTGTTGATGTAATCGAGGCAGGATTCCCGGTTTCCAGTCCGGGCGACTTCCGTTCTGTTGTTGAGATATCGAAAGCTGTCAGGGAGCCGGTTATATGCGCACTTACGCGGGCGGTGAAAAAAGACATAGAAGTGGCTGCCGAAGCACTGCAGTATGCTGAAAGAAAGCGGATCCACACCGGCATAGGCACCTCGCCGTGGCATATTCAGTACAAGATCAGGACCACCCCGGAAGAGATAATCAAAAGAGCTGCAGATGCAGTCAGGTACGCCAGGAAATTCACCGATGACGTGGAATTCTATGCAGAAGACGCAGGCCGGAGCGACAATGAGTATCTCGCCAGGGTGACTGAGGCCGTGATCAACGCCGGCGCCACAGTTGTCAACATACCTGATACTACGGGTTACTGCCTGCCTGAAGAGTATGGCAGCAAGATCAGGTATCTCATGGAGAATGTGCCGAACATTGACAGGGCCATCCTCTCCACCCACTGTCACAACGACCTGGGCATGGCCACCGCCAACACCATGATGGGCCTCATCAACGGTGCACGGCAGGCAGAGGTGACTATCAACGGCATAGGCGAGAGGGCCGGCAACACCTCACTCGAGGAGGTGGCAATGATCATTAAAAGCCACCATGACCTAAACCTCACCACCGCCATCAGGTCGAAACTTATCTTCAGCACCAGCAGGCTGGTCTCCACACTGATGAGCATGCCTGTCCAGCCCAACAAGGCCATCGTAGGACGGAATGCTTTTGCACACTCCTCCGGTATACACCAGGACGGCGTGCTGAAAAAACGCGAGAACTATGAGATAATCGATCCGAACGAGGTGGGAGTCAGGGAGTCATCGATCATCCTTACCGCCCGAAGCGGCAGGGCTGCACTGAATCACCGGCTCGAAGCACTGGGTATTGAGCTGGGCAAGGAGGAACTCGATGAGATCTACCATCGCTTCCTGATGCTGGCCGACAAGAAAAAGGAGATCAATGATGAAGACATCAGGATATTGTCGGGGGAAGTCTTCCGGGGAGAAAAACGGCTCAAGCTGGAGTCGCTGCAGGTCCTCTGCGGAAACTCCGTAATGCCTGTGGCCACCGTGGGTATCAGGGTCAATGGTGAGGTGCACACCTCAACGGCTCCCGGCAACGGGCCAATTGACGCTGCATTCACCGCTGTGAAACACCTGATACAGGAGAATGTGCATCTTGAGGAATTCCTCATCCAGGCCATTACCCGGGGAAGTGATGACATGGGCAAGGTCCACATCCAGGTTGAGCATGAGGGAAACATTTTTTACGGTTTCTCCGCAAACACTGATATAGTCACAGCATCAGTTGAGGCATTCATCGATGCAATTTCAAAGATTGATAATGAGCGGAAAGACACTCTTTGACAAGATATGGGATGCCCACGTTGTCAGGTCAATAAGCGGCGGGCCGGATGTGCTGTACATAGACCGCCACTATATCCACGAGGTCACCAGCCCGCAGGCTTTCAACGGTCTGCGGCAGAGAGGTATTAATATTTTCCGGCCGGAGAGGATCATTGCCACTTCTGACCACAATATACCCACGGTCAACCAGCACCTCCCCATAGCAGATCCTGTGTCCCGGTTGCAGGTTGAGACACTGGAGGAGAACTGCCGTGCTGCAGGTATCAGGTATTACGGGATGGGTGATCCGCGAAACGGCATCGTGCACGTCACAGGACCAGAGCAGGGATTCACCCTTCCTGGAATGACCATTGTCTGTGGCGACAGCCACACCTCCACCCACGGAGCTTTTGGAACAATTGCCTTTGGAATAGGCACCAGCGAAGTGGAGATGGTGCTTGCAACGCAATGCCTTCTCCAGACCAGACCGAAGCAGATGAGGATCAATGTTAAAGGGGAACTGCATGAGGGAGTCACCTCCAAGGACCTGATCCTCCATATCATAGCTTCACTGACTGCCGGAGGCGCCACAGGCTACTTCGTGGAATATGCCGGCGAGGCTGTCAGGAAGCTGAGCATGGAGTCACGCATGACTGTATGCAATATGAGCATCGAAATGGGAGCCCGCGGCGGGCTTATCGCTCCCGATGAGGTGACCTTCAACTGGCTGGCTCAGATACCTTCCGTATCTGATAACAGGGAATTTGCCCGCCTGATTCATCACTGGCACTCTCTCAGGAGTGACCGCGGAGCCGGCTTTGAAAGGGAAGTCACCTTTGACGCCTCCAAAGTAACCCCGATGATAACCTACGGAACCAGTCCCGGCATGGGAATGGCCGTCAACGGGGTAATTCCATCACCTGATTATGCAGGCTCCTCTGCAAACGGCTCGTATCTCAGATCGCTTGAATATATGGGATTCAAACCCGGGATGAAGCTGCTTGGCCACCCAATCGACTACGTCTTTCTTGGAAGTTGTACCAACGGACGGATAGAGGATCTCAGGCTCTTTACCGCAGCTGTTGCAGGCAAAAAGAAAGCTGCCGGTGTCACTGCCCTCATAGTGCCGGGATCACAGCAGGTGGCAAGGCAGGCAGAACGCGAAGGACTCACGGAGACACTCAGGCTTGCCGGTTTTGAGATGAGACAACCTGGCTGTTCCTCGTGCCTGGCTATGAATGAGGATAAGATCCCTTCAGGAAAATATGCGGTCTCCACCTCAAACCGAAACTTCGAGGGCCGGCAGGGAACGGGAGCAAGGACACTTCTGGCCGGGCCGCTGGTGGCAGCGGCAGCAGCGGTGACCGGAAAAATTACAGACCCGAGGGAACTTGTGTGGAATCAGTAAATGAAGAAAAACAGACACAGGAAATCACCATGAGGAACTTACAAAAAGAATTGAGGGTCATATTTCATTCGAGTTCCATTCGGCCAAAAAAAATAAGATGCTGATAAACACATGAAAAGAGCAGAATTCACAATACTCGAATCAACAGCCGTTCCCCTGCCGCTGGCCAATATTGACACTGACCAGATAATACCTGCCCGCTTCCTCTCCGCAACAGGAAGGGAGGGATTCGGTAACAACCTGTTCCGCGACTGGAGATATGACGCTGATGGCAACCCCGTTCCCGGATTCGTGCTCAACAGGCCTGAATTCCGGGGTGAAATACTCATCGCAGGAAGCAATTTCGGCTGCGGCTCAAGCAGGGAACATGCCGTCTGGGCCATCACCGGCCATGATTTCAGGGCGGTGGTGTCTGACTCCTTTGCCGATATTTTCATGAACAACGCGCTCAATAACGGGTTGCTGACAGTCACGGTCACACCGGAGTTCCTGGCGCAGCTGACAGGACTGATCACCTCCAAGCCTGAAACCATAGTGCGGGTAGACCTTCCGGGACAGGTTATCACTGTTCCCGGATCCGGATTACAGGCCGGTTTCCCGGTAAATCCTTTCAGAAAGGAATGCCTCATAAAGGGGCTTGATAATATTGATTATCTCCTTTCGATGAAAGAGGATATAATGGCGTTTGAGAAAAACAGGCAGGCGTGAAAGTGGAAATACTTGATACCACCCTCAGGGACGGCGAGCAGACAAAGGGCGTTTCCTATTCGCCTCATGAGAAGCTGCACATAGCCACAATGCTTCTTCGTGATCTGAAGACCGACCGTATTGAGGTTGCCTCGGCAAGAGTCTCGCCCGGGGAACAGGAGGCAGTGCGGCTTATAACCTCGTGGGCGGAACAGAACGGCATGGCTGACAGGATTGAAGTGCTGGGATTCGTTGACGGTGCCAGATCACTTGACTGGATCAGGGAGGCGGGAGGAAGGGTGTTCAACCTCCTCTGCAAGGGCTCATCGCGCCACCTGGAAAAACAGCTGAGAAAAACCCCTGATGAGCATTTATGTGACATCCTTGATATCGTGTCGATGGCAGAGACCAGGGACATGATTGTCAATATCTACCTTGAAGACTGGTCAAACGGCATGCTCTCATCGCCAGGTTACGTAATCCGGATGGTTGACGCCCTGGCCGGAAGCGGCATAAAAAGGATCATGCTGCCTGACACCCTCGGGATACTGAATCCTGACCAGACATTTAACTTCTGTTCGCAGATGACTGCCAGGCAGCCGGAAGTCCATTTTGATTTTCATCCTCATAACGACTATGACCTCTCGGTAGCAAACATTTTTTCGGCGGTTAAGGCCGGAGTAAGAGGGGTGCATACCACTGTGAACGGCCTCGGCGAGAGGGCCGGCAACGCACCGCTCTCAAGCGTTATCGCTCTGCTGCGTGACCATCTCGATGCCGAAACGGATGTAAACGAGTATGAGATTACACGTATCAGCCGGATGGTGGAAAAATTCAGCGGAATACGGATACCTGTAAACAAGCCGGTCATCGGGGCAAATGTCTTTACCCAGACATCAGGGGTACATGCTGACGGTGACCGGAAGGACAATCTTTACTGTAGTACCCTTGGCCCGGAGAGATTTGGGAGAAAGAGGGAATATGCACTCGGGAAGCAGTCGGGCAAAGCTACAATCCGCAAGAACCTGGAGGAGTTCGGGCTGGAACTGAGCCCGGATCTGATTGCCAGGGTTACGGAGAGGGTGATTGAACTGGGTGACAAGAAGGAAAGTGTCACCCGCGATGACCTCCCTTTCATCATTGCGGATGTTCTTGGCGATGATCGTTCCGGCTACAGGGTTTTCATCCGGAACTACTCGCTTAATCTCACCTGCGGCCTTAAGCCCTCGGCAAGCGTGCAGGTGGAAATTGACGGAATCCTTCACCAGGAGACCGCCGCCGGTGACGGACAGTATGATGCATTCATGAAGGCCCTGAGAAAGATCTATGAGTCGCTTGGGACCGGATTGCCCCTGCTCACAGATTACGAGGTGTCAATTCCCCCGGGAGGAAAAACCGACGCCCTTGTCGAAACCGTTATCAGATGGAACCATAATGGCAGGGAGTTCAGAACGAGGGGGCTTGATGCCGATCAGACCGAATCAGCCATCAAGGCAACGGAAAAAATGCTCAACATCATCTGCAACAATGAGACAAATAAAGAATACAACAAATTAATTGAAATAGTGAATGAATTATAAGATAGCGCTTCTTCCGGGAGATGGCATAGGTCCGGAAGTGATTGAGCAGGCAGTCAGGGTGTTGAATGTCACCGGTGAGGTTACCGGCCACACCTTCAGCTTCACTGAAGGGATGGTGGGGGCTGTGGCCATCGACCATACCGGAAATCCCTTCCCTGATGAGACCCTTCACCTGTGCCGCAGGTCAGATGCTATCCTCTTCGGCGCCATCGGCCACCCCAGATATGATAATGACCCTTCTGCAAAGGTAAGGCCGGAGCAGGGTCTGCTGAGGATGAGGAGTGAGCTGGGACTCTATGCCAATGTAAGGCCCGTGAAGAGTATACCCGGGATGGCAGGCATTTCACCGCTGAAGGAGGAGATAGTGGCAGGGACCGATATTGTGATGATACGTGAACTGACTGGCGGCATTTACTTCGGTAAACCACGGGGCCGTTCTGAAGACGGACTGACCGCATTTGACACCTGCACCTACAGCAGGTATGAGGTGGAGCGTGTGGTGCACCTGGGTTGCAGGTATGCCGTCCAACGAAGGAAGAAAGTGACTGTGGTTGACAAGGCTAATGTGCTTGCTACATCTCGTCTCTGGCGCGAAACAGCAAAGGAGATTGTTGCTGAATACCCTGAGATTGAAATGGAATTCATGTTCGTTGACAATGCTGCAATGCAGATAATCAGGAACCCGTCAGCATTTGATGTCATAGTTACCGAGAACATGTTCGGAGACATTCTCTCTGATGAGGCGAGTGTGATCACCGGATCGCTCGGAATGCTGCCGTCTGCATCAATAGGGCTGTCTGCCTCTCTCTATGAGCCAATCCATGGCTCGTTTCCGCAGGCGGCAGGAAAAAATACAGCCAACCCCGTGGGAACGATACTATCCGCTGCAATGATGCTCGAACTTAGCTTCGGCCTTGTGAAGGAAGCAGGACTGATCACCAGGGCGGTGGAGGAGACGATAAGGGAAGGGGTGGTAACCCCGGATCTGAGTCATGATAATCCTGTTACAACCACAGCGATGGGGCAGAGGATCTGTGAACAGGTTAAGGCGCTTTCACGTTAAGATCCCGGACGAAGAATAAAGGGAATCCGAAGGCGCCGGACTGATTCCTGTTGATTTTTTTCAGTTTCCGGCAGGAGATTCAATAAATAAGTATATTTGCACCGGACAATTGACAATGAACACAAACAGGATACATCACCATCATCATCATCATACTTGCTCTCAGGCGAGATGAAAATGGTGTGTGGTGAAAACTGAATATCATAAACCCGTCTGAGCAGATCAGGCGGGTTTTTTGTTGCTCCGTGGTTTGCTCAGGCATAAGACAAAATGCGGAATGAGCATACTGAAGATAGCAATCCAGAAAAGCGGGAGACTGAGTGAGAGCTCCCGGAAACTCTTTGACGAATGCGGGATAAGGATCAGCAACGGCGCAGGAACCCTTAAAGTGGTTGCTGGTAACTTCCCGGCAGAGATACTCCTCCTCCGCGATGACGATATCCCTCAGTACGTTGAACAGCAGGTGGCTGACATAGGCATCGTTGGGGAGAATATAGTCCTCGAGAAGCAGAGGGAGGTGGATATCCTTGAACAGCTTGGCTTCGGCGGATGCCGACTCTCCCTTGCAATACCTAAAGAGGATAATTACACCGGTCCGGGCTATTTCATGAACAAAAGGGTGGCAACAAGCTATCCGTCACTGCTAACCGGATATTTCAGATCACGGAACATCAGAGCTGAGATAGAGGAACTCAGCGGCAGTGTGGAGATAGCTCCCGGCATCGGGCTGGCTGACGGTATATGTGACATCGTCAGTTCGGGAAGCACGCTGCTGACAAACGGCCTGAAGGAGGTGGAGACAGTCATGAAGAGCCAGGCAGTTATCATTGCCAACCGGAACATCAGCGGCCAGAAGAGGGAGATACTTGAAAAGCTGCTCTTCCGCATCAGGGCTGTGAAAAACGCCAGTGAAAACAAATACATACTCCTCAATGCCCCGGAAGCAGCAGTACCGGAGATATGCAGAATTCTTCCCGGGATGAAAAGCCCCACAATACTGCCCCTGGCAGAGAAGGGATGGTGCAGCCTCCACTCCGTTGTCAGGGAGGATGAGTTCTGGGAAAGGATAGACCGCCTGAGATCTGCCGGAGCTGAAGGGATACTTGTAATACCCATCGAAAAAATGATTGTGTGATGAGAATATTGCTATACCCCGGTGCCGCTGAGCTGGCGGCAGCCCTGGCACGACCCTCGGATGGTAACAGGGAGATTGACATGAAGGTCAGGGAGATACTCTCAGCAGTTATGAATGGTGGAGATGCTGCGCTCAGGAAGTACTCGGAAAAACTTGACGGCTTTGCGGCAGCCTCCCTGAGGGTTGAAGCTGACGAGATTGAGCAGGCAGAATGTGAGGTCAGCCCTGCCCTGAAAAAGGCGATCCTGTCAGCTGCCTCAAATATTGAGAAATTCCACCTTGCAGGTGCCGGAACTGCCAGGATTACACGGACCGCCCCGGAGGCTAAGCGGACCACTCCGGAGGTCACTGGTTCCACTCCGGAGGTCACCCCCACCGCCCCGGAGATCATCGAGACTGCTCCCGGTGTCCGTTGCTGGTATCGCGACTTACCCATAGAAAAAGTAGGACTATATATCCCGGGAGGAACCGCTCCCCTGTTCTCCACTGTACTGATGCTTGGTATCCCGGCCCGGCTGGCAGGGTGCGGGGAGATAGTCATGTGCACGCCACCCGGAAGGGACGGTAAAATCAATCCTCTGATACTGTATGCGGCAAAGGTTGCCGGAGTGAAAGCCGTCTTCCGTGCCGGCGGTGCCCAGGCAATAGCTGCCATGGCTTATGGTACGGAATCAATCCCGGCTGTTTACAAGATCTTCGGGCCCGGTAACCGGTTTGTCACCCGCGCCAAGGAGATTGTGCAGCTCGAGGGCAGCGCCATCGACATGCCAGCCGGGCCGAGCGAACTGATGGTCATTGCAGGCAGCAACGCCAATCCCGCCTTTATTGCGGCAGACCTCCTCTCCCAGGCTGAACACGGCACCGACAGCCAGGTGATAATGCTCACTTACAGCCGCGAGATGATAACCCTCGTGGAGAAGGAGACAGAACGCCAGCTTGCACTCCTGCCGCGGAAAGACATTGCTGCCAGGTCGCTCGGAAACAGCTCCCTGGTACTCCTTGAATCAGAGGAAAAATGCCTGGAGGCAGCCAACCTTTACGCACCTGAACACCTGATAATTGCCACCCCTGACCCGATCCGGACATCAGAACGGGTGACCAGCGCAGGCTCGGTGTTCCTGGGCAACTACAGCAGCGAGAGCCCCGGCGACTACATGACGGGACCGAATCATACCCTCCCGACGGGAGGATTTGCCAGGAGCTTCAGCGGGGTTACCATCGGCAGTTTCATGAAGAGGATCTTCTTCCAGGAAGTGACAGCAGAGGGGATCCGGAACATCGGGCCTGACACGGTACTGATGGCAGAGGCAGAGAGGCTCGGTGCACATGCGGCAGCAGTTTCGGTCAGGCTTGATTACCTTGATAAAAACACGCAGAAAAAGTGAAAATAAGACTGAAATGGTTGAATTACCCGCAAAAGCATTGAAGTCAAAAATCAGACAGCAGAAACCCACCCGGCAGCAGTGAAGTATTGATATAAGACCTTGATGATGAAACGAACAGATAAACTTGTAAGGCCAAACGTTCTTAAGCTTACCCCCTATTTATGCGCAAGGGATGAGTATGAGGGTAGCGAGGGGATCTTCCTTGACGCAAACGAGAGCCCCTATGGGCCGCTCAACAGATACCCCGATCCGCGCCAGCGTGAACTGCGCGAAACCATCAGCCGGAAAAAGGGAATTCCTGCTGAAAATATCTTCCTCGGAAATGGCAGTGACGAGATCATAGACCTCTGCTTCCGTATCTTCTGCAACCCCGGAAAGGACAGGGCAATGATCTTCACCCCCACATACGGCATGTACGGCGTGGCCGCCTCGGTAAATGACATCGGAATTGTCAGGATTCCCCTCGATGACACATTCAATATCGACCTCCAGGCCGCAAAACCATTGCTGAGGGAAGATACCCTTAAACTTGTCTTTATCTGCTCACCCAACAATCCCACCGGAAACTGCATGAATCCTGAAAAAGTTGAGACCATCATCAGGGAACTTAACGGGATAGTGGTTATTGATGAAGCCTATGCCGACTTCAGTGGGAAGCCATCCTTCGCAGAGCGCATTGGCGAATTTGACAATCTGATAGTGATGCAGACATTCAGCAAGGCGATGGGACTGGCAGCGGCAAGAGTGGGAGTAGCATTTGCCGATGCTGACCTGCTCAGGTATTTCTTTGCCATGAAGCCACCCTATAACATCAGCACCATCAACCAGGAGGCCGCGCTCCTGAGGCTGAACGAGGCCGATGCTGTGGCCCGGCGTGTACAGTCGATAATCACAGAGCGTGAAAAACTTGCCTCACGACTAACTGCGCTTCCCGTAGTGGAGAAGGTCTGGCCTTCTGATTCAAACTTCCTGCTTGTAAGGGTAAAGGATGCAGACTATATATACAATACCCTTGCTGAGAGGAAAATCATAGTCAGAAACCGGAACCGTGAGATCCCCGGATGCATCCGGATCACCACCGGCACGCCGGAAGAAAACGAAAAACTGATAAGCGAACTTGAAAGTTTAAGTATATGAAAAAGGTATTGTTTATAGACCGCGATGGCACCATCCTGAAGGAGCCGGAAGATGAACAGGTCGACAGCCTGGAAAAACTGGAATTCATGCCGGGGGTGATAGGAGCTCTCTCAGCCATCTCCCGGGAGACCGGCTTCGAACTGGTGATGGTTACAAACCAGGATGGTCTTGGTACCCCCGCATATCCAGAGGAGGCTTTCCTTCCGCCGCAGAACAAGATGCTCAGCATCCTTGCCGGAGAAGGGGTGAGATTTGCAGAGATATTCATTGACCGGTCATTTGAGTCTGACAGAACTCCCACCCGTAAACCGGGTACGGCAATGCTGACCAGGTATCTTGCAGACGGAGTCGACCTCGGCTCTTCCTTCGTGATCGGTGACCGCCTCACAGACATAGAACTGGCAAAAAACCTCGGCTGCCGGGTCATTTATGTCAGTGACAGGCAGAACGGGGAGGCTTCGCTCTGCACCCGCGACTGGCAGGAGATAAGACGCTTCCTGACCGGGATCCCAAGAAGGGCGTCAGTTTCAAGGGAAACAAATGAGACCGGCATTTCCATTGAGATTGACCTCGACGGTACCGGGAAAGGCTCTATCAGCACCGGTATCGGCTTCTTCGACCATATGCTTGAGCAGGTTGCCAGGCACGCCGGCATTGACATTACACTGAAGGCTTCCGGCGACCTTCATGTTGATGAGCACCACCTGGTTGAGGATACAGCCATCGTACTCGGACAGGCTCTTGACCGGGCACTCGGGAAAAGGAAAGGAATGGCGCGGTACGGCTTTGCACTGCCAATGGATGACTCTGCTGCAGAAGTACTGATTGACCTGGGGGGAAGGCCCTGGCTTGAATGGAACGCCTCATTCCGGTCAGACCGTGCAGGCACCCTCTCAACGGATATGTTCCGACACTTCTTCAGGTCACTGAGTGACAACGCAAAATGCAATATTCATGTCAGAGCCACAGGTGATAATGACCATCATAAGGCAGAGGCAATCTTCAAGGCATTCGCCAGGGCACTGGGAATGGCTGTGGTAAAAACAGGCAGCGGAAACCTGCCATCAACCAAGGGAACATTATGATAGCAATACTTAAGTACAATTCCGGCAATACAATGTCTGTACAGGTGGCCCTGCGGAGGCTGGGGCATGATTCTGTGGTTACATCCGATCCTGAAATACTGCTGAAGTCTGACAGGGTGATAATTCCCGGTGTGGGTGAAGCACGTTCGGCAATGAGCCACCTCAGGGAAAGGGACCTCGATTCGCTGATCCTGCCCCTGAAACAGCCGGTGCTGGGAATTTGCCTGGGCCTGCAGCTGATGTGCTCCCGCTCAGAGGAGAATAATACTGAATGTCTGGGCATCTTTGACGCCGTTGTCAGGAGATTTCCTCCGGAGGAAAGGGTGCCGCATATTGGATGGAACAACTTTGAGAGCCTCTCCTCCTCCCCGCTGCTGAAAGGCCTTGAGCCGGACGATGACCTCTATTATGTGCACAGCTACTATGCCGAGCTGAACAGTGACACAAAAGCTGTTTGCAGGTACATCCTCCCCTTTTCGGCGGCAATGCAGCGCGATAACTTCCATGCGGTGCAGTTTCACCCTGAAAAATCAGCAGAGGCAGGAGACCGGCTGCTTATAAACTTCCTTGAGCTATGAGAATCATCGCGGCAATAGACATCATTGACGGTCAATGCGTCAGGCTGACCCAGGGCGACTTCGGCAGAAAGACACTTTACCGTGCTGATCCCGTTGACCTTGCAAGGGAGATGGAAGATAACGGCATCAGGTACCTTCACCTGGTTGACCTTGACGGGGCCCGTACCGGAAGAATAACAAACCAAAGGGTACTTGAAGGAATAGCTTCTGCCACCGGACTGGAAATCGACTTCAGCGGCGGCATACGAACAGAGGAGGATATCCTCCTGGCCTTCAGCAGCGGCGCTGCACAGGTAACCATTGGCAGCATTGCGGTCCACCGTCCTGACCTGCTCAGGCAATGGCTCGGTCAGTACGGGCCTGAAAAAATCATCCTGGGAGCGGATTTCAGGGAAAGAAAGGTAGCTACAGGAGGCTGGCAGGAGACATCCGGGAGAGACATTGCCGATTTCCTCAGGGAATACAGGCTGGCAGGGATTCGCTATGCACTCTGCACCGATATCTCAAAAGACGGAATGCTAACCGGGGTCTCCGCGGAGATATACAGGGAACTGACCTCGCTGGAAGGACTGGCTGTGATTGCCAGCGGCGGAATTACTGCTGTCAGTGATCTCAGAGAGCTGCGTGATGCCGGGTGTGAAGGGGCCGTAACGGGGAAGGCCCTGCTCGAGGGAAGGATAACATACAACGAAATTGCTGAGATATGCTGAAAAAGAGAATCATACCCTGCCTTGACATTAAGGACGGACGCACAGTAAAAGGGATCAGTTTCGTCAACCTCCGTGATGCAGGTGACCCTGTGGAGCTGGCACGTGCCTATGCTGAACAGTCGGCTGACGAGCTGGTTTTCCTTGATATATCGGCAACTGATGAACGGCGGAAGACCCTAGCCCCTCTGGTAAAAAAGATAGCAGAGGCAATAAACATCCCCTTCACGGTGGGGGGTGGCATCACCACCCGGGAGGATGTCTCGATGCTGATCAGATCGGGGGCTGATAAGGTCTCCGTCAATACTGCCGCGATACTTAACCCGCCCCTCATTGCCGAACTGGCAGATGAGTACGGCAGCCAGTGCGTGGTGGTGGCAATTGACGCTAAACTTGTTGATGGCACATGGGTGGTCTGCACCCACGGAGGCAAGCGCGTCACAACACTTCCGGCCATCACCTGGGCCCGTGAGTCGGAACGGCTCGGCGCCGGCGAGATCCTCCTCACCTCCGTCAACCGCGACGGATCCGGCGAGGGATTCTCACTTGACATAACGTCGGCAGTATGCAACTGCGTGAATATCCCGGTGATCGCATCAGGAGGCGCAGGCTCACCTGAACACTTCAGGGAGGTGTTCGCAGAGACTGGCTGCACGGCAGCACTGGCTGCCACACTATTTCATTACGGGATAATAAAGATTCCTGAACTGAAAAAATATCTTTTACATAATAACATTGACATAAGATGCTGAACATGGACTTCAATAAGGGTGACAGGCTGGTGCCCGTCGTGATACAGGACAACACCACCCTGCAGGTGCTGATGGCGGGTTACATGAATGAGGAAGCGTACCGCAAAACGGAAGATGAGGGGCTTGTGACCTTCTACAGCCGCAGCCGGCAATCGCTCTGGACCAAGGGTGAGACCTCGGGAAATTACCTGAGGGTGGTGACAATTGAAACTGACTGCGACAGTGATACAATCCTGATAAAGGCCGAACCGGCCGGTCCCGTATGCCACACCGGCACATGGTCATGCTTCGGGGAACAATCGGCAAAAGGATTTATCTACCGGCTTGAAGATATCATCAACAGCAGGATTGAAGAGGACAGCAGCGGGTCATATACCAGCAGGCTCTTCAATGAGGGAACCGGTAAGATTGCCCAGAAAGTGGGCGAGGAAGCGGTTGAACTGGTTATTGAAGCTATGGGTGACAATATCGGCCTCTTTAAAAACGAGGCGGCGGACCTTCTCTATCACCTGCTCATTCTGCTCAGGGCTAAACAGGTCAATCTCTCTGAAATAGAGGAAGTGCTGCTCTCACGACATTAACAGGGTTGAAAGTTTTTTGGGGGTTATGCTTTAAAAAATCTCTTCTGAATAGGTTGCTACTGAAAATAATTATTATGTTTGCATTGATGAATACGATGAGGTTAAACAACTGGCGCTGGTGCAGCTCATAGGATGAAGCTGTGAATCACGCCGTTATATAACCCGTACAGGATATTTATACAAAGAGGCACGCTGATCACAGCGTGCCTCTTGTTTTTTTAACCCTCATAAACAACACTTAAAATGGAAAAGATTACAAAGATTCTGCTGACTGAGAAAGAAATGCCCCGCCAATGGTATAATATCATGGCTGACATGCCCAACAAGCCCCTTCCCCCGCTGAACCCGGCAACGGGAAAGCCGGTAGGTCCTGAAGACCTGTCGGTTATATTCCCGATGGAACTGATAAAGCAGGAAGTATCGACCGAGAGATATATTGCCATCCCTGATGAGGTAGTCGATCTCTACTACACATACCGCCCGTCGCCACTGTTCCGGGCCCGAAGCCTTGAGAAGGCCCTGGGGACAAAGAGCAGGATTTATTACAAGTACGAGGGCGGCAACTATTCAGGCTCGCACAAGGCCAACACTGCCATACCTCAGGCTTACTACAACAAGCAGGAAGGTGTCCGACGCATCACCACCGAGACCGGGGCAGGCCAGTGGGGCAGCGCCATGAGCTTTGCCTGCAACCACTTCGGGCTCGAACTGCTTGTCTTCATGGTCAGGGTCAGCTATAACCAGAAACCGGGACGCAAACTGATGATGAACACCTACAACGCCAGGGTGGTACCCTCGCCCAGCACCATGACTGATGCTGGCAGGAAGGTACTTGAGAAAGATCCCGATTCTCCGGGCAGTCTGGGCATAGCAATCTCCGAAGCCATGGAGATAGCGGCACAGGACCCCTACACGAAGTATTCACTGGGCAGCGTGCTTAACCATGTCATCCTTCACCAGACAATCATTGGCCAGGAGGCGATGATACAGCTTGAGAAGGCAGGAGACTATCCCGATGTGGTTATCGGCTGCTTCGGAGGGGGATCGAATTTTTCAGGGATTGCCTTTCCATTCCTAAGAGAAAACTTTGTCAACGGTAAAAAGACGAGGCTGGTGGCGGTGGAACCGGCATCATGCCCCAAGCTGACCAAAGGCAAATTCACCTATGACTTCGGCGACCAGTCGGGTATGACACCGCTGCTGCCCATGTACACCCTCGGCCACAACTTCATTCCTGACAAGATTCATGCCGGCGGACTGCGCTATCATGGTGCCGGAGTGCTGGTAAGCCAGCTGCGGAAGGACGGATTCGTTGAGGCGAAGGCCAAGTTTCAGCGCGAGTGTTTCGAGGCTGCCATCTTGTTTGCCCGTGCGGAAGGAATCCTCCCCGCTCCCGAATCATCCTATGCCATCGCCGGAGCGCTTGATGAGGCAAGGAGAGCTGACCTGGAAGGAGTTTCCAGGACAATTCTCTTCAACCTCAGCGGCCACGGCCATTTTGACATCACTGCCTATGAAAAGTACTTCGAAGGCAACCTTCCGGATCATGAAGCAACACCGGATGAAATCAGCCAGTCACTCCTGAATTCAGCCGTCCCGGTAACCATCTGACTGACTGCCAACTTGTACTGCCGACTGCCTGCTTTGAAAAGGGTGTCTCAAAAGGGCACCCTTTCTCTTTCGGGATTACTGTTCATTTATTCCTGATTTCCGTATTTGGACACCCTTTTTTTCATATCTTCCATGATTGCTATTGCCTGATGAATTAATAATTGCCAACTTTGCGGGGTATGTTTCGTAATCATATTCATAAACCGACAGTACTGGTCACCCTTGCTGCACTGACCGTTGTACTTTCCTGCCGCAAAGATCCTCCGGTACCCGATGACACCAGCATCTTTGCCGCCTGCGTTATTCCAGGCACCGAAAGCACCATTGACATCATGTCCTTCAACGTTCAAGGATTTCCGAAAGCAGGATATGCAAGCATCGCAGCACTGGCAGACCTGATAATGGCCATGGACCCCGATGTGGTGGCACTCCAGGAGGTGGCCTCCGAAGCCGATTTCAACAGGCTCGTCGACCTGATGCCGGGCTGGAGCGGAGCCTACTACCCGGTAAACAATGACGAATGGAACCTGGCATACCTGATCAGGGTCAGTGAACAGGAAACAATAAACGGCTCTCTGCGGACCCTTTTCGAAGGTGACAGTTATGCCTTCCCCCGTCCTCCGCTGGAGATAAAAGTCAGGCACAGGAAATCAGGAAGGGAAATTACCCTTATAAACCTCCACCTGAAGTGCTGCGAGGGCCAGGATAATGAGAGCCGCCGCCGCTCGGCATCGGAAAAGCTGAAGGAATACCTCGACCAGCAAAGACCCGATGACGCCGTGGTAATGCTGGGCGATTACAATGATGGGATCGCATCCGCCTCCGGAACGGAAAACCCTTTCCTTAACTTCATCAATGATGATTCATCATACAGGTTCGCCGATATGGCAATCGCCCTGGGAAGCGGATTATGGTGGTCTTACCCTTCGTGGCCAAGCCATATCGACCATATAATGGTAACTGATGAACTGTTCGGATCCATCGATACCACCATGGTTATAAAGGCCAGTCCCTGTTACCCGGAATATGAAGAGGTCATCTCTGACCACCGGCCACTGATGATTGCAATTACTCCCTGAAAAAACTGCTTAAAAAAATCATCAACTATTTTTGACCACATTATGAAAGAAAAAGGGTGCCCATTTGTATTATGAGACACCCTCTTTTTCAATGTGATATGGAGTTTAATAAATGATCAGCTGCACTTTGATGTTCCGCAGTCAGTGCATATCAGGCAACCCTCCTGGTAGACAAGTGAGGTTGAGCCGCAGTTTTCGCACTTGCCCTTTGCCTTCGTGCCATTCGGGATATAACGCTTGAGCGAACGCTCAACCCCGTTCTTCCAGGTGTTGATTGATTCGCTGTCAAGCTTCATCGAAGATACGAGCTCAACCACATCGCTTACTGGCATTCCGTAGCGAAGCACACCGGATATCAGGCGTGCGTAGTTCCAGAACTCCGGTTTGAACATGTGTGACAGACCGCCAAGGGTGTTCTTGTAACCGTATTTATCCGTGTACTGGAAGTCGTACCGTGTATTGCCCGCATCATCCTTGTTCTTGATGATCTTGCCCTTGATTATGCTCTTGGGAATGGGGAACATCTCATCATCCTGGAGACCGGTGAAAATTTCGTAGGGTACGCCGTCCTTGATGCCCACAAATGCTATCCATTTTTCCTCGTTGTTCTGGAAGCGGATGACATCAGCATCGAGCACCTTGGGTCTTACGGGCGACCAGTCGCTCTTCTTCTCCTCCTTGCTGTTGGAGACAAGCACACCGGCCCTGGATCCGTCACGGTAGACGGTGGCTCCCTTGCAACCCTCCTTCCAGGCGGTCAGATAAAGCTCGGATACCAGTTCTTCCTTTACCTCGGCGGGAAGGTTGATGGTGACGCTTATTGAGTGGTCAACCCATTTCTGTATGGCTCCCTGCATCCGCACCTTTGCAACCCAGTCGACGTCATTTGCTGTTGCCTTATAGTAGGGAGAAACGGCGACAATGTCATTTATCTGTGTTTCTGACATATCCTTCACCTCCTCATAGTTGTAGCCGTTCACCTTCATCCAGTCGATGAACTTGTGGTGGAAGACGGTGAACTCCTCCCAGTGGTCACCCACCTCGTCGATGAAGGTCACCTTCACGTCCTTGTCGTTCGGGTTGACCTTGCGGCGGCGCTTGTAGAAGGGCATGAACACAGGTTCAATACCAGAGGTTGTCTGGCTCATAAGGCTGGTTGAACCAGTCGGGGCAATGGTCAGCAGGGCGATGTTGCGCCTGCCTGTTTTTTCCATTTCGGCAACCATCTCCGGGTCGGTTTCGCGCATGCGGCTTATGAAGGGATTATTCTTTTCCCTTTCAGCGCTGTAGATGGGGAATGCCCCTCTTTCAGCGGCCATAGTGGTTGAAGCCCTGTAGGCCTCGATTGCGAGTGTACGGTGTACATTCACCGAGAATTCCGTA
>Ga0209098_1000099_pt1 | contig 92475 bp, 70 predicted proteins | sample AD_JPNHW1_MetaG_FD_184429 | JGI IMG/M metagenome (GOLD analysis project Ga0209098, IMG submission 184429) | Active sludge microbial communities of municipal wastewater-treating anaerobic digesters from Japan - AD_JPNHW1_MetaG (SPAdes) (version 2) | ecosystem: Engineered > Bioreactor > Anaerobic...
CCATGGGGGCTGCTACGGAGGCCCGCCCGGAGCGTCCTCCGGACGCCCCGGGTCCCCGGGCCACCTCCGCTTCCTCAGTCGGAGCCGCCTTTCTTTCCGACGCGTGCGTTTCATTTTGCGCTTCGCGGAATGGCAGTTTCGGAAATTGCGAATTGACGGACGGGGGGACTATCAGATAAACTCAATCGGCATTGTCTGATCGGATGTCCTGTATCATCAGTTTGGCCATTGCCGTTGCCTGCGGTTCGGAATATGACGACACGAAGCGAATGACCCCCGACATCTGAAGACGGATTGGAAAGCGGTTGGGCAGGCGTTTTATGGGTGCGGAAACACAGGATGCCGTACAGGGGTTCATCAATCACCACGTGATGCGTCACGCGGGGTCGACGGATGTGTGGAACCTGCCGTTTGTCCATCTCAACGCGCTCGAATGGTTCCACTACGATTCGGTGATGGTGTTCGTTGTCGTCGCGCTGCTGTTGGCTGCGGCGGTCGCCGTGCGCCGCAGGTACGCGGAGATCCCCAAGGGGATTGCCGCCATTGCCGAAGCCTACGTGGTGTTCATCCGTGACCAGGTCGTCTATCCGAATTTCGGCCCGGTTTGCGGACGCGGCTTCATCTCGTTTTTCTGTACCCTTTTCGTTTTCATCCTGTTCGCCAACCTGCTCGGCCTGGTGCCGATCTTCAGCACCGCCACCGGCAACGTCAGCGTGACGGCGGGCCTGGCCACGATTTTCATGTTCACGTGCCTCGGCGCGGTGATCAAGCTGCGCGGGTTGCGCGGGCTCAAGTCCGCTTTCATTCCTCACGGCCTGCCGGGATGGCTCGTCCCCGTCATGGCGGTGATGGAGGTGATCAGTTTCTTCTCCCGCGTGTTCGCGCTGACCATCCGCCTGTTCTGCAACCTTTTGGCCGGGCACATCGTGATCTATTCTCTGCTGGGCATGGTGGTGCTTTTCGGCTGGGCCGCTTTTCCCGCCGTGGTCATGGCGGTGCTGATGTATTTCTTCGAGCTGTTTGTGGCGTTCCTGCAGGCGTATATCTTTACCCTGCTCTCGGCGATTTTCATGAACATGATGTTGAATCCGGAACATTGAACGGAAAGAAACGAGGTGCGAGATGATGGTTCCTATGGCAATGAGTACGGCGGCGGTCGGCGCGGGTTTCACTCTGATCGGCGCGGGGTTGGGCATCGGGCTCCTGTGGGCCGCAGGGTTGCAGAGCATGGCGCGGCAGCCTGAGTTGCAGACGAAGCTCCAGACGGCGATGATCATCGGCGCGGCCTTTATCGAAGGCGCGGCGCTGTTCGCGCTGGTGATCTGCTTGATGAAGGGTTAAGCGCCTCGGGCCTTATCCAAGGGCAAGGATCAAGACATGAGCGAAGTCGAACACGCCGGGGCTGTCGAGGCGGTTCCGGGGATACCGGAGCCGATCCAGAAACTGCAGAGCGATGTCATGCAGGTGTCGGACAAGATGATCCTGCTGACGTGGCTGGCCTTCGGCATCGCCGCGTTCTGCCTGCACCGGTTGCTCTGGAAGCCGATTCTGCACGCCGTCGAGGGGCGCGAGAAATCGATCAGCGACGCCCTGAGCGGTGCCGCGCAGGCGCGCAAAGAGCTGGCGGAGTCAGTAGACCGCAAGCGGCAGACGGTGGAGCAGGCCAACGACGAGGCGCGCAAGGTGGCGGAGCAGGCGGCGCGCGAGGCGGCCGCAGCCGTCGCACGCGCGGACCGCGAGGCCAAGGCGGTGGCGCAGCGCAGGCTGGACGAGGCGGCGTTGGCGATCGAAGCCGAGCAGCGCAAGGCGTTTGAGGCGGTGCGCCGCGACGTCGCCGAACACCTCGGCGACACGATCGAGCATTTCCTGCGCCGGGAACTCACGGATGAGCAGAAGCGCGCGTATCAGGCGGCGATTCTCGGCGAGGTGAAGTTATGAACGGCGAAGGCGTCTTTGCCCGGGCGTATGCCCGTGCGCTGTACGGCGCGGCGGCGGCGCGTCACGAGGAGGCGAACGTGACGCAGGACGTCCTCGCCTTGGAGCGGCAGTGGAACGGCTCGCCCGAGTTGCGGCTTTTCTGCCGGCGGCATCTTCAGGGAAGCCCGGGCAACCGCGCCGCGGTTGTCCAAAAGATCTGGGGTGCAACGTTCACCCGGACGCTGATCTCTTTTCTGGAGATGATGGCGCAGCGGGATCACCTGTCGCTGCTGCCGTCGGTCATCCAGCAGTATCAGAAGATGGACGACCGCGCGCAGGGGTGCAGCGACGTCCGCATCACGTTCGCCGCCGAGCCTGACGAGGGCCAGATCGGCCTGATCCGCCGGCAGGTCGCCGACGCGTTCGGCCCGATCATGAAGGTCCAAACGCAGGTCGATCCCGCGCTGATTGCGGGCGTGCGGTTCTTTGTCAACGACAAGCGGGTGGACGCCAGCCTCGCCGGCCGCTTGGCCCGTTTGCGGTATGGCCTGAGTAAACCGATGCAGCCGGGAGTGGCAGCGAGCTGAGATTTTTGCAGGAAGGCTTTATGAATATCCAACTGAAACCCGATGAGATTTCCGCCCTGTTGCGCCGCCAGATGCAGATGGTGGACCGGCCGGTGGATGTGGCCGAGGTCGGCACGGTGTTGAGCGTGGGGGACGGCATCGCCCGCGTCGACGGACTCTCCAACGTGATGTATAACGAGTTGGTCGAGACCGAAGACGGCGTGGCCGGGCTGGCGTTGAACCTCGAGGAAGACTCTGTGGGCATCGCGATTCTCGACGATGTGACGCGTGTCCGCGAAGGCGACTTGTTCCGCCGTACGGGGCGCGTGGTATCGGTGCCGGTCGGCAGGGCGCTGGAGGGACGCGTCGTGGACGCTTTGGGCCGGCCGCTGGACGGCAAGGGCCCTGTGATTTCCGACGACATGATGCCGGTCGAGGGTTTTGCCCCGTCGATCATCGAGCGCAAGAACGTGTGCGAGCCGATGCAGACGGGGATTCTGGCGATCGACGCGCTGACGCCGATCGGGCGCGGTCAGCGCGAGCTGATCATCGGCGACCGCAAGACCGGCAAAACGACGCTGGCGATCGACACGATCCTGAATCAGGCCGGAACGGGAGTCCGCTGCTTCTATGTGGCCGTGGGCCAGAAGCTCTCGACCGTGGCGGCGCTGCACAAACTGTTGGTCGAGCACGGCGCGATGTCGTACACGACGATCATTCTGTCCAACGCATCCGAACCCGCTCCGCTGCAGTACCTCGCGCCTTATACGGGGTGTGCGATGGCCGAGTACTGGCGCGACCGCGGCGGGCACGCCCTGGTCATCTACGACGATCTCACCAAGCATGCGCAGGCCTATCGCCAGATGTCGTTGCTGCTGCGCCGCCCGCCGGGACGCGAGGCGTTTCCGGGCGACATTTTCTATCTGCACAGCCGGCTGCTCGAGCGCGCGGCGAAACTTTCCGACGAAAAGGGCGGCGGCAGCCTCACGGCGTTGCCGATCGTCGAGACGCAGGCGAACGACATTTCGGCCTACATCCCCACCAACGTGATCTCGATCACAGACGGGCAGATCTTTCTGGAAGCGGGCCTTTTCCACGAGGGACAGCGCCCGGCCATCAACCCCGGCATTTCGGTTTCGCGCGTGGGCGGCGACGCACAGGTCAAGGCCATGAAGCAGACGGCCGGCCCGCTGCGCGTGCTGCTGGCGCAGTACCGCGAGCTCGAGGCTTTCATGCGCTTCTCATCGGATTTGGACGCGAACACGCTCGAACAGCTGTCGGTGGGACGATCGCTGATGCGCGTCTTGCGGCAGGCGCCCAACCAGCCCGTGGCGGTCCACAAGCAGGTGGCGGTGCTCTACGCGGGGACGCAGAAGGCCTTGGTGAAAGTGCCGGACAACCGCGTGCCCGATGTGGTGAAGGCGCTATATGAGGCCGTCGACACGCGGGAGAGCGGGCAGGCTTATACGGCGCGGTTCAATGCCAAGCCGGTGATGGACGACGAGCTCAAGGGCATGCTCAATGAGCTGATCGAAGAGACGGTCAAGAAATACCGTAAGAGCTGAGGCACGGCAAGCGGCGTGAAACATGGCTAACTTTCGTGAGTACAGTTCGCGGCTGGCGTCGATGGGCGGCATGCGGCGGGTGACGGCGACCATGAAGATGGTGGCCGCCTCCCATCTGCACCGCGCGCAGACGGAGCTGCATCTGCCTGAACCGTTCGCGGCGGCGTTGTGGCATCTGGCCCCCGTCTTGCGGCAGGCGGATTTCGCATCGCATCGCGTGTGTCTGGAGCCGCCGGAGAAGGGGAGCCGCATACTGTTGGTGGTGGTGACGTCCAACCGCGGCCTGTGCGGCGCTTTCAACAATTCGGTGGTCCGCGAGGTCCGTCGCTGGGTTAAAGAGCAAAAGGCCGCGCGCGGGGTCTGGATCGAGGCCGTTTTCGCCGGGCAGAAGGGGTACGCGGCGCTCCGCCACGAGATTTCTCCCTGCATGAAGCCGGTGGATGTCACCGCGCATCCGCAGCCCAAAGAGACGGTCGCCATTTCCCGGCATGTCATCGACAGTTTTCTCGCCAAACGCTACGACGAGGTCTGGCTCGCGGGCAACCGGTTTGTGAACACGATGACCCACGAGACCAAGGTCCTCCGGCTTTTGCCGTATCAGCCGCATCCTACGGTTGCGCGTCCAGAAAAACTGCCGGAGGCGCTGCCGAACATCATCGAGCCCGGCGACGACCGCATGCTGGAGGCGATCGTGCGGCAGTGGGTGCATCTCGACGTGTATTACGCCTTGCTGAACAGCGTGGCGAGCGAACACGCGGCACGGGTGATGGCGATGGAGAACGCGACGGTCAATCTGCGGCGGATGGAGAAAGAGTTGATTCTGCTGCGGAACCGTGCCCGGCAGGCGGCGATCACCAATGAGCTGACGGAGATCGTCAGCGGCGCGGAATCTTTGAATTGAGCGAGGCCGGGCGGACGGCATTTTCGGTAGAAAGACGGAGAGCGACATGAGTGAACAGACGGCAGAGAAGGGCAATCGCGGGCGCGTCATTCAGGTGTTGGGCGCGGTGGTTGATGTGGAGTTCCCGGACGGTTATAGGCCGCGCCTCCTGCACGCGTTGAAAACGACCAACCCGCTGCTGAACGACCAGCCCGAGAACCTCGTGCTGGAGGTGGCCCAGCATTTGGGCGACTGCCGCGTGCGCGCCATCGCGATGGATTCAACCATCGGGCTGGTGCGCAATGCCGAGGTGCGCGACATGGGCGAGTCCATCGTCATGCCCGTCGGCAAGCCGACGCTCGGGCGTGTCATGAATCTGCTGGGCCAGCCGGTGGACGGCAAGGGCCCGGTCGTCGCCGAGACGCGTCTGCCGATCCACCGTCAGCCGCCGCCTTTCATCGAGCAGAACCCCGAGGCGCAGGTGCTCGTGACCGGCATCAAGGTGATCGACCTGCTCACCCCTTACCGCAAGGGCGGCAAAATCGGTCTGTTCGGCGGCGCGGGCGTGGGTAAGACCGTGCTGATTCAGGAGCTGATCCACAACATCGCCCACGAACACGGCGGCTACTCCGTGTTCGCAGGCGTGGGCGAACGGACGCGCGAGGGCACGGCGCTCTATCAGGAGATGGCCGGTGCGGGCGTGCTGGACAAGACCGCGATGGTGTTCGGCCAGATGAACGAGCCGCCGGGCGCGCGGTCGCGCGTGGCGCTGTCCGCTCTGACCGTCGCCGAACACTTCCGCGACGCGATGCATCAGGACGTGCTCCTGTTCGTTGACAACATCTTCCGCTTCACGCAGGCGGGCTCCGAGGTTTCGGCGTTGCTCGGGCGCATTCCCTCTGCGGCGGGGTATCAGCCCTCGCTCGGCACGGAAATGGGCGAACTGCAGGAACGCATCACCTCCACCAAAGACGGCTCGATCACGTCGGTGCAGGCGGTGTACGTCCCTGCGGACGACTACACAGACCCCGCTCCGGCGACCACCTTCGCGCACTTGGACGCGACCACCGAACTGTCTCGCGCAATCGTGGAGCAGGGTATTTACCCGGCGGTTGACCCGCTCACGTCGAGTTCGTCAATGCTGGCGCCCGAGGTGGTCGGCGAAGAGCATGTGCGTGTGGCGCGCGGCGTGCAGGAAGTCTTGCAGCGGTACAAGGAGTTGCGCGATATCATCGCGATTCTGGGCATGGACGAACTGTCGGAATTCGACAAGATGACCGTTTCGCGCGCCCGCAAAATCCAGCGTCTGCTGTCCCAGCCGTTCCACGTGGCCGAAACCTTCACGGGCATGAAGGGTGCGTACGTGAAGCTGGAGGACACGATCCGTTCCTTTGCGGCCGTTTTGGACGGCAAATGCGACGAGTTGCCGGAGCAGGCCTTTTACATGGTCGGCACGATTGAAGACGTGTACGAGAAAGCCAAGACCCTGAAATAGCCATGACCACCTTCCCCTTCAGCATCCTGACTCCGGGCGGCACGATCGTGAGCGGCGAGGTGACGCAGATCGAGGTCCGCACCTATGTGGGCGCGCTCGGCGTAATGGCCAAACACGAGCCCATGGTGGCCGCGTGCCCGGCCGGCATCGTGCGCATCCAGCAAGACGGCGTCTGGGTCCGCTTCAAGACCGGGGCGTGCCTTCTGACGACGGACGGCATCAAGGCGACGGTGCTGACTTCGGAGGCCCAGTATGCGGGCGCATGAACCGGGCGTGTGCCGGTCATGATGCCGGCCTGTTTCAAAGGCCCCGGTGATTTTTACGGGCACTTTCTTGACGCGGCATGGAAGCGGATGTTACACTGACTTTTCAGTAAAGAATGTTTTTCTGAAACGTTAAAAGCGGGATTTCATTATGGCAGGCGAGAAAACGGATCAGGTGGCCCAGCAGGCGCAGAATTTCTTCAACAAAGGGGTCGCGGCATTCGAACGCGGGAATTTTGACATTGCGATCGACCTTCTGATGCAGTGCGTTACTTTTTCGCCGGGGTTTTCGCGGGCCCGCAAGGTCTTGCGGGCAGCGCAGATCGCGAAGTTCCGCAAAGAGAAAAAGAGCAAGATGGCCGCGCAGGTCCAGGAGTTCAGCGCGGTGCTCTTGCGCATGAAGATCGCGGGCCTGATCAAGGCGGGCAAGACCGAAACTGCGCTGATCGAATGCGAGAAGCTGCTGAATATGAACCCCCTGCACTCTCAGAACGTGGAGCTGGCGGTGGAGGCCGCCGATGCGGCGGGGCATCCGGAGGCGGCGCTGTTCACGGTGGAGGCCGCCTATGAGAACAATCCCGACGACATGTTGCTGCTGCGCCGGGTCGCGGATTACTATATGCGGGTGGGCGATTATGCCAAGGCCCGCGACGCGTACGTCAAGCTCAACGCGTTCCTGCCGAACGATCAAGCCATCTTCAAGCTGTTGAAAGACGCCGAAGCGCGCGTGACCATGGCGTCCGGATGGGAGGATATCGCGGGCAAGAAAGACGGATACCGCGACCTCATCGCCAACAAGGATCAGGCCAAGCAGCTGGATATCCAGGCCAAGGCGGTGGTCGCCGGCTCTGATGCGGACGGGCTGATCGAGGAGGCCCGCGCCCGTATTGCGAAAGAACCGAACAACCTCAACTTCTATCGCGCGCTGGCGAGGTTGCTGACGCAGAACAAGCGGTTTGACGAGGCGGTCGAGGCGCTGGAGTCGGCCCGCAAGGTGAACGCCGCCGACCCCGAGCTGGACCGCGCGATTACGGCGACGAAGATTCAGGCTTTCGAGGCCAAGATCGCGGCGCTCAAGACCTCTGGCGATGCGGAGGGCGCGGCGAACATGGAGGCGGAGATGAACCAGTTCGTCTTCGACGACCTGAGTTCGCGTGTGCAGCGTTACCCGAACGATCTCAAGCTGCGCTTCGAGCTGGGGTTGCAGTACTACAAGTACGATTACTTCGACGATGCGATCGGGCAGTTGCAGCTCGCCCAGCGCAGTCCGAAGGAGCGCGTCGAGTCGCTGTATTATCTGGCGATGTGTTTCACCAAGAAGGGCCAGCGGGACATGGCGGTCATGCAGCTCGAGACCGCCAACGAGCAGCTGCCGATCATGGATGAGCTGAAGAAGAAGATCGTGTTCGAGCTGGGCAATCTGGCCGAGCAGGCTGGCGATATCGAGAAGGCGTTCGGTTATTACAAAGACGTTTACGGCGCAGACATCGGTTACGAGGACATCGGCGTGCGTATGGAGCGCATCTATAAGTTGCGCCAGTCCCAACAGGGGTGAGAAGAGCCCTCGGGCGGCAAACGACTCAAAAAGGAACAGCCTGCCGCTGTTCCTTTTTTTCGCTTTCGCGTGCGCCGATGATGTGCCGATCACCAGGGGGCCGTTGCAGAGACGCCCAAGAGCGAAGCCGCGTTGCCGCCGAGAACGGCATTCTCCTGCGCCGCAAGAAATCCCGCGGAGCGGACGAAAGACACTCCGTCCTCGAAGCTCAGCCAGGGCCAGTCGGTGGCGAACAGCAGCTTGTTCGCGGGATGTTCGCGCAACACGCGCAGCGTCGCCGCGTCGTCGAAGTTCCGCTTCAGGATGGAGGTGTCGAGGTAGATGTCTTTGCCGAGCACATTTTCGATCGCGCTTCCCCATTGACGCCATCCGCCGAGGTGGGCGGCAATGAATTTCAGCCCCGGCACCTCGCGCATGACCCGGGCCACACGTTCTGGGCCGCAGACCGGCTCGAACGGAAAGCCGATGTCGAAACCGCAGTGGCACTGCACGACGAGGTTGAGGTCGCGGCAACAGCGGAAGAATTCCAGCATTTCGGGCGAATCCAAGACGCACGGCTGATAGTAGGGGTGCAGCTTGATACCGCGGATGCCGCTTTCGGCGACCTGCGTCAGACGCGCGAAGCGGGCCTCGTCGGACGGGTGCACGGAGGCGAAGGGGATCAGGTGGCGCGCCGCCACGTTGCCGCGTCCGCCGTCACGGATGGCGAGCGCCTCCGTGAGGATTCCCTCGAACTGGGAGGGTTTGGTGGCGATCGGGCAGACGACCGCGTAATCGACTCCGCTCTTCTGCATGTCCCTGAGCAGCCCGGCGACCGTGCCGTCTGCTGCGGGAGAAATATAGTGGTCACACTTTTCAACCAGCTTCTCAAGGGCGCGCGCCGCCAAGTCGTCTGGAAAAGTGTGTACGTGGACGTCAATCAGCATGGCGAACTCCGGTTCAATTGAAGAGGGTAAAACTTTAATACGAATGCGGGGGCGATGCGAGAAAAAACAGGCTGCGGAGCACAGCAGATGCCGCTACACGCGCGGGCCTGCCTGTGATATAGTGTGCGCATTATCGAACCTCGGGAGCATATCTATGGCCGCTAGGAAAAAGACTGTTGACCCCCGTCCGGACTGGGACACCTATTTCATGGAGATCGCTCAGGTGATGGCGACGCGGGCAAACTGTTCGCGTCGCAAAGTCGCGGCGATCGTTGTGTCGGAGAACCGCATCATCTCGACCGGATACAATGGCACGCCGCGCGGGGTGAAGAACTGTTTCGAGGGCGGGTGCGCGCGCTGCGCGGGCAAGGCGCCGTCGGGGGCGAGCCTCGAGGAGTGCATTTGCGTGCATGCCGAGCAGAATGCGATCTGTCAGGCCGCTTACTACGGCATCCGTCTGGCGGGCTCGGCGATCTACGTGACAATCAGCCCCTGTCTGACCTGTGCCAAGATGATCATTAACGCGGGCATCCGCGAGGTCATTTATGGCGGCGAATACGCCTTCACCGAGCAGACGCAGCGGTTGCTTAACGAGGCGGGTGTGAAGTGCCGCCGCTATGTCAAAAAATAGCAGGGGCCGGACACGTCTCGGGCCGGCGGACGGGCCGTGCGGGTGCGGGCGCGCGAAGCGGGGGCCTTTGCGCGCTGCCGCAGCCGTATCCTGCCCGCCATCCCCGGTTTGTCGTGCGCGGGAAACGGCCGTCTGGGACGCATTTTGATACGGCGTTTCATTGACACTGTGCGTGAATTCCGTCAAAATCAGGGGTATTAATTTCAGATAAGATCGGGGTCTGTTGAGAACCTGTTTCAGCAAAGACCTCCGAATGAAAGGAACGCATGCAAAGTCTCATCAACCATTTGAACCAGTTGCAAGAGCTGGTGCTGATCCGCGACGAGCACCGGACGACCGGTGACGGCAGCCACATGGAAAAATTGAACGAGTCGATTGATCAGCTGACGGACAAGCTGCCGCCGGACATGAAATCGCTCTATCAGCGGCTCTACAAAAAAGATCACATCGTGATGGCGCCGATGTACAACGGGTGTTGTGCGATTTGCGGGATGCGCATGCCGATCAGCCAGGTGCAGGCGGTGCGTCTGTGCAAGCAGATTCAGAACTGTCCGAGTTGCGCGCGCATCCTCTACGAGGAAAGCGATGCGCCGCGGTGGGTGGGGGAGGCGCCGAGCCGCAGCGAACCGCGCAAGTCGGGCATCTCGCGCTTTTCCGCGGAGTCGCTGATGGTTCCGGACCTGAAGGCCGCGACGGGCGCGGAAGCGATCGCCGAGCTGGCCGCCGTGATGGAACAGAAGGGGTTCGTGTCCGGCGTGGACAAGCTCGTGCAGAACGCGCTGGAACGCGAGGCGGTGCTGAGCACCGCCATGGAGAACGGGCTCGCCTTCCCGCACGTGCGCGGCGTCGAAGGCGGCGGTTTGACGTTGGCCTTAGGCGTTTCCAAGAAGGGCATCAAGTACGACGATGGCGGCAATGTGGTCAACATCGTGTTTTTCATCACGATTCCCACGGCGGTCAGCGCGTTCTATCTGCGCCTGATGTCGGGGCTGACCGAGACCTTCCTGAAAGAGCAGAACCGTGAGGCGATCCTTTCGTCCGAAACGCCGGAGCAGCTTTGGAAGGCGCTGACGAAGGCGACCCGCTATTCGATCAAGTGACGCTTGCGCGTGTCTCCCCAGACGGTTGGCGGAACGTGAGTTCTTGGCGGTACGCCAGCCCGTCTGCGCACGTGCGCGTCATCTGCGCCGCTGAAAAATATTTCTGGCGCGCCGCATCTCTTCGTCACTCGGCGGCGGCGTGTCCTTGAGCGCATACGGGCACTTCAGCGCTTCCCATTTGTATTCGCCCATCTTGTGGAAAGGGAGCAGTTCGATCTTGCGGATGCAGGCGAACCTCAACAGGAAGTCCGACAGCCGCTGCAGCCGCGATTCATCGAGCGTGTAACCCGGCACCAGCACGTGTCTGATCCAGACCGCTTTGCCGATGGTCTCGCAGTATTCCAGCGTCGCCAGCGTGTTGCGGTTGCTCATCCCCGTCAACGGGACGCACAGGTCGTCATCAAGCGCCTTGATGTCCAGCAGGATCAGGTCCGCACGGTCGATCGCCCGCGCCGATTGCGCCAGCGGAACGGCGCCCGAAGTGTCGATGGCGCTGTGCAGTTTGTTTTCTCTGCATCCGTCGAGCACTTCGCAGGTGAAGGCGGTTTGCAGCAGCGGCTCGCCGCCGGAGAGCGTGACGCCGCCACGCGCGATGAAGGGGCGGTATGTCAAGATGTCGGCGAGCACTTCGCCGGCGGTCATCGCCTTGCCGGCCTCTTGGCTTCGCGCGTCGGGGTTGTGGCAATAGAGGCAGCGCAGCGGGCATCCCTGCATGAAAAGGACGTAGCGGATGCCCGGCCCGTCCAGCGTGCCGAACGACTCGATCGAGTGGATCCTGCCTGTGACAGAAGGGTTCATACTGGGGCGGTCACGGGGTTTGGGCCGCGGCGTACTTCTTGATGAACTGTTGCGCGTACGGCATGGCGCCCGTGCCGACGGTCCCGTGGTTGAGCCCCGCGAGCTCGTGAAACTCGACGCTCGGGTGGCCCAGCGTGCGGAGGCTGACGGCCATGAGGTCATTCTCTTCCACGCGGCACTTGAACTCGATCTTGCGGTCCCCCAGCACCAGGCAGATCGGCGGCAGGTTGCTGGAACAATAATAGAGCGGCGCGTATTCGTCGATCAGCGGGCGGTACTGCTGGCCCGTGTCGCCGAGCAGCTTCTTCACTTGGAAATGGGTCGTGACTTGTGCGCTGACCGGGATCAGTCCCGCCAACTGGTGGATCGAGAGGTCGTGCGCGGCGAGCCAGCGGGGGTCCATTCCGACCATCGCGGTCAGGTAGCCGCCTGCGGAGTGGCCGGCCACAAAGACCTTGTTCGAGTCTCCCCCATACTGTGCGACATTCCGGATGACCCAGGCGACGGCCGCGGCCGCGTCTTCCAGATAGGCGGGGTGCGGGGCCTTGGGCGAGAGCCGGTAGCCGACCGCCGCCACCGCGATCTCGGGATCTTTCAGGTTGATGAAATGGCGTTTTCCGCCCGTGAGCCCGCCGCCGTGGAACCAGACGACGGTCGCAAAGCCGCTGCGGTTCGCGGGATAGCGCAGGTCCAGCTGGCACTGCGATTTCTGATAGCCGTCCGCGTTGCGCAACGCTTGTGCGCTGTAATAGGACAGGTTGGTGAGCGTCACAACACCCGCTTCCGGAGGCTGTGTGAACGCGATGTTGGCCGCAAAGCTCAGCGCCGAAAAAACGGAAATAAATACGGTTTTCATTGCTGAAGAAAATAGCACACGGGAAGGCCGGTGACAAGCCGCGCGGGACGTTGCGCTTGTTAATCGGGCGAGGGCGCGTTAAACTTACCGCTTTAAATCTGTTGATCCAAAGGAGTTTTTGAGATGTCTGTCAGAGTCCGTTTTGCGCCAAGCCCCACCGGCAACGTCCATATCGGCAACATTCGCGCGGCGATTTTCAACTGGCTGTTCGCGCGTCACGAGGGTGGCAAGTTCTTGTTGCGCGTGGAGGATACGGACCGCGAGCGCTCCACCCAGGCGGCCATCGATACGCTGCTGAGCTGCATGGCGTGGCTGGGGCTCGATTACGATGAAACGGCCGTGTATCAGAGTCGGCAGAAGGAGCGGCATCTGGCGGTGGCGGACGAGTTGATCCGCAAAGGTTTCGCCTACCGCGACAACAAGGGCGGCGGCGGCGAATGCGTGATTTTCCGCATGCCCAAGGAGGGACGTCTGGAGTACACCGATGTGGTCAAAGGCACGATCAAGAAGCGGGCCGAGGACACTCAGGATTTCGTGATCGTCCGCTCCGACGGCACGCCGGTGTTCCATCTCTCTAACGTTGTGGACGACATCGACATGTCGATCACGCACGTGATTCGCGGTGACGACCACGTGGAGAACACGTTCAAGCACATTGAACTGTTCAAGGCGATCGGCGCGCCGGTGCCGAAGTATGCGCATCTGCCGATGATCGTCAACAACCAGGGCAAGCCCTATTCCAAGCGCGACGGCGCGGCCTTCGTGGGCGAGTTCAAGGAGCAGGGCTATTTGCCCGAGGCGCTTTTTAACTTCCTGCTGCTGCTCGGCTGGGCTCCGGGCGATGACCGCGAGGTGCTGAGCCGCGAGGAGATGATTCAGCTCTTTACGCTCGACCGCTGCAAATCGAGCGCGGCCCGCTTCGACATGAAGAAGCTGGTGTGGATGAACGGCGAGTATATCCACCGTCAGCCGCGCGAGGTGTACGCGGCCGAGTTCGTCTCCCGCGTGCAGGCGGCCGGGCTCTCCACCGAGGGTTCCGATCTTGAGGGTGTCATGGACCAGATGCAGATCCGCACCAAGTTCTACTCGGAGATCCCGGGCTCGTGCGCCTATTTCTTCACGGAAGCTTACGCGTTTGATCCGAAGGGCGTCGAGAAACGCCTGAAGGTCGAGGGCGTGCCGGCGCTGCTGGACGAGGTGGCGGACAAGTATGCGGTGCTGCCGGTTTTTGACCTGCAGACAACGCACGAGGTGCTGGCGGCGATGGGTGAGGCCCGCGGCGCGGGGTTGGGGGCGATGGTGCATCCGGTGCGTGTGGCGGTGTCCGGCCTCACCGAAGGCCCCGGGCTCTTTGAGATGTTGGCGTTGCTCGGGCGCGAGAAGGTCTGCGCCCGCTTGCGGGGCGTGGCGCAGAAGTTGCGAGAGGGAAACTTTTAAGGCTGGCCTTATGCCGACACGCGCGCCGTACAGTTCTGCGATCCGTCTCGTAGGCTTTGCGCTGGGGCTGTCGGCGATGGCCTCTGAGCCGGAGTGCCGTGAATGGAGCGTGGACGGCGTGACGCGCGAGGCGCTGGTCTATGTGCCGTCGCCGGCGGCGTCGAACGCCGCGCCCGCCGTTTTCGTGTTTCATGGGCACGGCGGCAACATGCGCCATGCGGCCCGCGCGCTTCCCATCCATACGCTCTGGCCCGAGGCGCTGGTGGTCTATATGCAGGGGCTCCCCACGCCGGGACGCCTCGCCGACCCGGAAGGAAAAAAGGCCGGATGGCAGAACGTGCCGGGGGTCTTGGGGGACCGGGATCTGAAGTTTTTCGATGCCGTGATGGCGACGCTCCGTACGACAGTCCGCATCGACGGCAAACGCGTGTATGCCACAGGGCATTCCAACGGCGGCGGTTTCACGTATCTGCTGTGGGCGGAACGCCCCTACGTGTTCGCCGCTTTCGCGCCTTGCGCGGCGGCGACATCGCTGCTCGCGAAGCTGACGCCCAAGCCGGTGCTGCATGTCGCGGGCGAGAAAGATACGCTCGTGAAATTCGAGTGGCAGCAGAGGACCATCGACGTCTTGCGCCGGACCAACCGTTGCGGCGGCGAGGGCCGCCCGTGGGGCCCGCACGCCTCGCTCTATGCCTCCCGTGCCGATGCGCCCGTGGTGGCGCTGATTCATCCGGGCGGCCACGAGCTGCCTGCCGAAGCCGCATCCTCCATCGTCCGGTTTTTCCAGACGTGCGGCGGTCCGCCCGCAGTTTTCCGGTGAACTCGACGCGAGTCGCTTTTGTCGCGAGTCGCTTCTTGACACTGCCAGGGCTGTCATTGAGAATGATGACTGGTTTTCTCTCTGGCGAAATACGTATCAAAGAAGGAGGCGTACGATGAAAGTTGTGGCGTTTAACGGCAGTCCGCGAAAAGAGGGGAACACCGCGATTCTTCTGCGGAAGGTGCTTTCACCGATCGCGCGGGCGGGAATCGACACGGAACTGGTGCAGGTCGGGGGGCTGCCGATCCGTGGCTGCACCGCCTGCTACCACTGCTTTGAAGCCAAAGACAAGCAGTGCGTGATTCAGGCCGACATCGTAAACGACTGCATCCGGAAGATGATCGAGGCGGACGCCATCATCATGGGCTCGCCTTCGTATTTTTCGGGAATGACGGCGGAAATGACGGCGCTGATCGACCGCGCGGGGTTGGTGGGCGTGGCGAACGGGCGGATGTTCTCGCGCAAAATCGGCGCCGCTGTGGCGGTGAATCGGCGTGGCGGCGCGGTCAATGTGGTCGACGCGATCAACCATATGTTTCTGATGTCGCGCATGATTGTGCCCGGATCGACGTATTGGAATTTCGGCGTTGGGCTCGAGCCGGGGGATGTGGAGAACGACGCTGAGTCGGTCGAGAACATGCATGACCTCGGCGAGACGATCGTCTGGCTGCTGAAGAACTTGTGCAAGAGTTGACGGCCGCGCCGCTTCTGGCCGGCTATTTCCGGGCCAGAGCCTCGACCACTTTAGCGCAGAGATTGGACATCGAGAACGGTTTCTGGATGAACCCCGCGTCCGCGTTCAACAGGTCTTGGCTGGCGATGTAATTGGACGTGTAGCCCGACATAAAAAGGCATTTGAGATTCGGGCAGATCGCCGTCAACCGGGTGGCCAGTTCCCGCCCGTTCATTTCGGGCATGACCACGTCCGTCAGCAACAGATGGATGTTGCTGGCGTTTTTCTGGGCCACGGCGAGGGCTTCGTCCGGTGTGGCTGCGGCGAGCACATGGTATCCCCGGCATTCCAGCATCCGTTTGCACAGATTGAGGAGTGCGGGTTCGTCTTCAACCAGCAGCACGGTCTCGTGCCCGTCGCAGGCCGCCTCGGCGAGACTGGTGACGGGAGGGAACTCGTCCTTTCCCTTGAAGCGGGGCAGGCAAATCTTGAAGGTTGTGCCTTTTCCGGCCTCCGTGTCAACGGTGATGAATCCGTCGTTCTGTTTGACGATGCCGTAGACGGTGGCCAGTCCGAGACCGGTGCCTTCGCCGACGCCCTTGGTGGTGAAGAACGGCTCAAAGAGATGCTCGCGCGTTGACGGCTCCATGCCGCATCCGTTGTCGCGGACCGACAGCACCACGTAGTCGCCGGGGACGGTGTCCGGATGATTCTCGCAGAAGGCGGCGTCGAAGGTCGCGTTGCGGGTCTCGATGTCGAGTCTGCCGGGCCCCGAGATGGCGTCGCGCGCGTTGACGCACAGGTTGGCCAGAATCTGGTCGACCTGAGACGGGTCCAGCCTGACCGGCCACAGATTGTCGTCTGTCTGCCATGTGAGCGCGATGTTTTCGCCGATCAGGCGCTGCAGCATTTTGAACATGCCGCCCATGGTCGTTTTTAGATTCAGCACCCTCGGGGTGATGGTCTGCTTGCGCGCAAAGGCCAGCAGTTGGCGGGTGAGGTTGGCCGAATGCTCTGCGGCTTTCCGGATTTCCTGGAGGTCTTTGTAAAGCGGCTGGGCCGGGTCAAGGTTCATGACGCAAAGTTCCGCGTGGCCGAGGATCACGCCCAGCATGTTGTTGAAGTCATGTGCCACGCCGCCGGCCAGACGTCCGATCGATTCCATCTTCTGTGCTTGAATCAGCTGCGCGTGAAGACGTTCCTTTTCCTCTTCATCCCGTTTGTGGTTGGTGATGTCGATGGCGATGCCGCCCAGCCACACCGGTTCGCCCTCGATCCGGATGGGGAACTTGGTTGTTTCGAATGTGTGCGATATGCCCTTGCCGTCGCACATCGACTCTTGAAACGTGATGGGGCCGCTTTCGAGGGCTTTGCGGTCGTCCTCAACCATGTGCCGCCCCAGTTCGCCGGGGACCAGTTCGGGCGTGGTTCGGCCTTCCCACTCATTCCATCCCAGCAGATTCCGGAGATAGCGGTTGGCAAAGACGGTTTGGCCCGATCTGTTCTTGATGAACGCGGCGGCGGGCAGATTGCCCATGAAGGCGGCAAACCGTTCGTCGCTCTCCCGCAAGGCGTTCTCCACGCGTTTGCGCTCCGTGATGTCCCGGATGATGCTCTGCAGCAGGATTTCGCCGTTCAGTACCAAGCTGCTCAGGCTCACCTCGGCCAGAAACGGCGTGCCGTCCCGCCGGCGATATTCCCATTCGAAAAACTGAGGGCCTTGCGTCATCGCCCGATTGAGATGGTCAACGGCTTTTTCCTCAGACGGACGTCCGTCAGGCTGGATGGGCGGCGAGAACTCGCTGTGCGTCGCGTTCAACAGTTCATCCCGGCCGCAGCCGAACATTGTCAGAGTCCGCGCGTTGCAGTCGATCAGGCGGTGGCCGCGGATCAACAGGATCGCATCGTTGGCCGTTTCGAACAGCATGTGGTATTTGAGCTCGTTTTCGCGCAGCGCCTCTTCGGTGCGCTCCTTTTGCGTGCAGAGGTTTTGGAGCTGTTCATTTCGTTGCGCCAGATCCCGGAGTTTGGACGCGACTTGACGCTTGAGTATCAGGTTCCAAAGAAGAAAAAAGATCAGAATCCCAACGGTGGCCACCGCGGCACCTTTCAGCCAAGGCGGGAATCGGAACCCTACGTCCTCTGTGGTCCACCGTTTCAGAGACTGGTAGTAAACGGACTGCGGATCTTTTTTGAAAGCGGCCATGTGTTTGTCGATGACCGCAAGTAGCGCGGCATTGCGTGATTTGGACGTCGCAAAGAAGAGCCGTGTCGGATAGAAAATGATCGCGGTGTCTTCGAGCTGGTATTGGCGGAGATGGGCGATGCCGTAGAACCTGTTGGCAATCACCGCGTCAGCTTCGCCCCGGGCGACGGCGCTGAATGCGGCGTCGAACGTCTCGTGCGGAACAAGGGTTACGTTCAGTTCGAGCATGAGCGGCGATCCGCTGAAAAGTTCTTGTTGGATCGAACGCCCAAGCACCGACACCCGCTTGCCGTCCAGATCCAGGATGGAGCGGATGCTGGTTCCGCGTCGCGTGAAGACCTGGACCCAGTCCGACAGTACCGGCTCTTGATGAAAATCGTACACGGCCTCGCGCGCCTGTGTACGGGCCGTGTCGGGCAAAAGGTCGATCTGCTTGGCGGTCAGCCGGTCCAGACATTCGGCCCACGTTCCCTGTACGTACTCGAGCGACCATCCCTCTTGTTGGGCAATGGCCTCGGTTAAATCGATGAAAATTCCCTCGGGCTTTCCCGTTTCGGACACGCCGATCTTCGGCATGTTCTGGTAGATGCCGACGCGCACGTGTGGGCCACTCCAGAGCGTGTGCGGTGTCATCCCTAGCACGGCGGTCAAGCAGAGGAACGGTAGCCAGGTCGGACGCGATGTGTTCATCGGGCGATCCCTCCATCGAGGCGATACCATACGCAAAACGGATTAACAGAAACAACACCAGTTTCAAAATACATGCAAATGGACGAAACGCGAATATAGTCATGTTGAACGATTGTGCCGCAGATGTCAAAATATTTTGAGAGGGAATTTCGCGCTGCGCCCGATGTTACGGCTTATTCCTTGTGGCCTTCCGGGCGGCGGTTTCGGAGAAACCGCCCTACCTGTGTATGCGTTGGCAGCCAAGTTGAGAGGCGATTTGGTAGGGTCGTTTCTCCGAAACGACCGTTCTTATGCATGCCAAATCCAAAGGAATAGGCCGTGCGCCCGACACCTGCTCAAAAGGCGGTTGACTTGCTTGTCGCGCTTTGTTTATATAAAAAATCATTGTATTTGCGACTTCCGCTTCTACGGGGTCAGAAGGTTCGGGGCTGCGGGTTGTTATCGAAGGGGGACACACGCGAATGAAAACAATCACAACGAATGCGCATGTCGATACGACGGGCTTTACGCGCCGGACATTCCTGCGGCGAGCAGCGGGAGCTACGGCCGGGTTGGGCGCGTGGACCGCGCTCAGCGCGGACCGCGTCATCGGCGCGAACGAACGGGTGAACGTTGCGATCATCGGCTGCGGCGGGCGCGGGCGCTTCGTCCTGCGCGTGATGATCGAGGACGCAGGCGCGAATTGTGTCTGCCTGTGCGACCTGAGCGATCAGCGCCTGGAGCAGATGTGGGAGTTCATCCATCCGGTTCAGCCCAACAAGCCGCGCTTCGAAAAGGATTACCTCAAGGTTTTGGCGTCGCCCGACGTCGACGCCGTGATCATCGCGACGCCCGACAACTGGCACGCGCCGCTGACGATCCTGGCGTGCCAGGCGGGCAAGGACGTCTACGTCGAGAAGCCCCACTCGCACTGCATGTGGGAAAGCGGCAAGATGGTCGAGGCCGCGGCCAAATACAGGCGCGTCGTGCAGGTCGGCACGCAGAACCGCTCAACCGAGTATAACCACCAGGCGCGCGAGATCGTGCGGAGCGGACGGCTCGGCAAGATCGGGCTGGTGAAGGTGTTCAACCTCAAGAACGGCTCGCCTTTCAAACTCGGTGACCCAGGTAAGCAGCCGGAGGGCTTCGACTGGGACCGCTGGCTGGGGCGCGCGGCGGCGCGGCCCTATCACCAGAAGCTCTGGCAGGGCGGCTGGCACTACAACTGGGACTATTGCGGCGGCGATTTGACCGACGACTCCATCCACCAGCTCGATCTCGCGCTGATGGTGATGGGCGATCCCGGATTGCCCAAGAGCGTGAGGGCGCTCGGCGGACGCTACATCCATAAGGGTGATGACGCCGAGGTGCCGGACGTCCTCAACATCGCGTGGGATTTCAGTTCGTTCGTCATGACGTTCGACATGACCCAGTACCCGAAGTACATGGAGAAGAGCTCCGATGTGCTTCGCAAAAAACATCTGGTCAGCGACTGGAAGCAGAACGCGACGCGCATCGAGTTCTACGGGCAGGACATGCTCATGATTCTCGGACGCCACGGCGGCGGATTCGTGGTCGAAAAGGCGAGCAGCCAAGTGGTGGAGAAGGTCTACGGGCAGGCGGGCGACCTCGAGCACTACCGCAACTTCATCGCCTGCGTGAAGAGCCGCCGGCAACCCAACGCGGACGTCGCGGTCGCGCACGCCAGCAACCTGGTGGCGCACATGGGCAACATTGCCCACCGCGTCGGCAACGCCGCGCTGGCCTATGACGAAAAAAACAACCGCTTCGACAGCCCCGAAGCCACGGCGCTCATCAAGGACAGGTATCGGAAGGGCTACGAGATACCCGATGCCGTTTAGTGCCCGGGATGAGGCGAAACGGGGCTTGGCGGCGCTTGCCAGAGCGTGGAGCGCTGTGATAATTTGGGTGCATGAATCACAATGTCCTTTGCATCGGCGCGGGGTATGTGGGCGGCCCGACCATGGCCATGATCGCCCTCAAATGTCCTGATTGCCGCGTGACGGTCGTCGATGTCAACGCGCAGCGCATTGCGGCCTGGAATTCGGGCGCGCTGCCGATCTATGAGCCGGGGCTGGCCGAAGTCGTGGAGCAGTGCCGCGGCCGGAATCTCTTTTTTTCGACCGATATCCAAAAAGGGATCGAGGAGAACGACATCATTTTCGTGGCGGTTAACACGCCGACCAAGACGTTCGGCCACGGGGCGGGCTATGCGGCTGATCTCCAGTACTGGGAGAAGACGGCGCGCCTGATCCACGACTGCGCCAAGGGCGACAAGATCGTGGTGGAGAAGTGCACCTTGCCGGTGCGCACGGCCGCCGCGATGTCGCGCATTCTCCACTCGGGGAATTCGCCCCATCACTTCGAAGTTCTCTCGAACCCCGAATTTCTGGCCGAAGGCACGGCGATCGCGGACCTCGAGAATCCCGACCGCGTGCTGGTTGGCGCGGACGCCACGCCCTCCGGGCGTAAGGCGCTGAAAACGGTCGCGGACATCTACGCGAACTGGGTGCCGCGCCGCAAGATTCTGACCGCGAACGTCTGGTCGAGCGAGCTCTCCAAACTCGCCGCGAACGCGCTTCTCGCTCAGCGCGTGAGTTCGGTCAACGCCCTTTCCGCCCTGTGCGAAGCCACCGAGGCCGATATCGCCGAGGTTACCCACGCCGTGGGCATGGATTCGCGGATCGGGCCGAAGTTTCTGAAGGCGGGCGTGGGCTTTGGCGGGTCGTGTTTCAAGAAGGACATCCTCAATCTGGTCTACCTCTGCGAGACCTATAATCTGCACGAGGCTGCGGCTTACTGGAAACAGGTCGTGACGCTGAACGACTGGCAGCAGGACCGATTCGTGGGGACGGTGCTGCAGTCGATGTTCAACACCGTGGCGGGCAAGCGGATCGCGCTGTTGGGGTTCGCCTTCAAAGCCGACACGGGCGACACGCGCGAGAGCCCGGCGATCCGGGTGGCGCGGCTGTTGGCCGAAGAGCGCGCGAACGTCGTGGTCTGCGACCCGCAGGCGCTGGACAACGCGCGGATGGATCTGGCGGATTTGGGCGACGCGGCCGTTTTCGAGCCCGATCCCTATGCGGCCACGCAGGATGCGGATGCGGTGATGATTTTGACCGACTGGACCTGTTTCCGCGAGCTGGATTATGCGCGGGTGTACGCGGCGATGCGGCAACCGGCGTTTCTGTTCGACGGGCGTAACTGCGTGGATCACGCGGCATTGCATAAGCTGGGCTTCAATGTCCACGCGATCGGGAAACCCGCGCTCTCGCATTTGCGTTGAAGGTGGTGCCGCGCGTGCGGGCGGGGGCCGGTCAGGGGCCATCCGTCCGGGATGGGGCAAGGGCTGAAAGAACAGAGGGGGATAAAACGACATGCGATGGGGCATACTGTTGGGGGGGCTGGTTCTGGGCTACACCGTGTGTTTCGCTGATCCGGTCCTGAATTTCGTCTATCCCGCCGGCGGCCAGGCCGGAAGCGAATTTGAGGTCGAGATTGGCGGCGAACTGGCGGCGGACGTGACTCAGGCGGTGATCAGCGGTGAGGGAATCAAGGCGACGCTGCAGGGGCCTGTGCGAGCGGTGACCTATACGAAGAAAGGCCGGCCGGTTCAGTCCGTGGTGCCGAATCGGTTCCGTTTCAAAGTCGTGGTCGAGAAGGAGGCCGCGCCGGGGCTCCGCGCGTTGCGTGTGTGCTCGACCTATCGGTTGAGCGACCCCGTCGGCTTCGAGGTCGCCGCCCTGCCTGAGCTGTCCGAGTCGGTCACGAACCGGGCGGCGGCGGGGACGCGAACGGTCGAATCGTTGCCGGTTTGCTTGAACGGCCGTGTGCACGGCGAGGCGGGCGACCGCTACCGGTTCAAAGCGGTGAAAGGCATGACGCTTGTCGCTTTCACCGAGCCGGGGGTGCTGCCGTGCGGCGGTTTCCTTCCCGCGTTGACGGTGACGGATGCCGCGGGGCGGCCGTGCGAGGGCCTGACAGTGTTCAACGCCGCCGCCGCGCCGGTCGCCGTCTTCGAAGTGCCGCAGGATGGCGAGTATGTGCTGGTCGTCAAATCCGACTCAAAGGCGGTTGGCGATGCCTGCGTGTACCGGCTGAAACTGGGCGAACTGCCTCTGGTTACGGGGTTTTCCCCTTCCGGTGCCAAAGAAGGCGAGAGCCTGAATGTCAAGTTGGCGGGGTACAACCTGCCGCAGAAGCGCGTTCGCCTTTTTACGGGCGGAAAGAACAGTGCGCTGTGTCTGGCGGCGCTGACCGAAGGCTCTTTCACCATACCCGCGTTGCGTTTCGATTTGTCCGCAGAGGCCGATGCGGCGGAGACGGAGCCCAACGACACGTCCGAAACGGCGCAGACGGTTGCGCTTCCCGGCGTCGTCAACGGCGCGCTGGCCCCGGCGGACGGGCGCGACGTGTTCCGTTTCGGCGGGCAGGCGGGCGACGTTGTTTGCGTGGACGTGAATGCGGCCTCGATCGGCTCGACGCTTAGGCCTGTGGTGACGGTGCGGGACAGTCGCGGAAAGGTCGTCGCCAAGGACCTGTTCTGTACGAACGGCACGGTCCGCGCGGCGCTTCAGTCGCGCGATCCTTCGGTGACCGTGAAACTGGTAGACGGCGGCCCGTATGAGGTCGAAGTGTCCGACGCGGAGGGCCGGACGGGCGGAGAGCTTTTTTACCGTCTGAGGATAGGTCCGCCGCAGCCGGATTTCAAGGTATGGATGACGCCCGCCTCGCTGAATATCCCCGCGGACGGCAGCATGCTGGTGACGGTCTATCTGCAACGCATTCACGGTTTCGACGGCGAGGTCCGTGTGGCGTTGGATTTTCCGCCCCTCAGCATTGCCTGCGAGGGAGGGGTGATCCCGCCGGGCGAAACGTCCTGCCTGATGACGGTCTCCACGGACGGCGTGCGTTTTCCGCGTACGGTGTTCGGTTTGTCCCTGACGGCGTCGGCAGAGGTCGGCGAGCGGCCGGTGAAACGGACCGCCGTGCCCGTCCGGTTCGAAGGGGTCGGAGGGCATACGACGGCGCGGACGTTTTCTGAAGTGTCGGCCCGGGCGAGCGCCGGGCTGCGGGCATTGCGGCTGAATGTGGCACCCAAGACGCCGGTGACGGTTTCCGTGAAAGAGCCGGCTCGGCTGATGGTGCTGAGCCCGAATCTGGCGACCCATCTCGGCGGGTTGTACGAGCCCGTCGTGATCTCTCCTCCGTGCGGGTTCACGGTCCAAGGTGTCCAGCACACCAACAAACAGGAGCGCGCGTGGATTTCGCTGAAGGCTGATTCCAAGTTGTTGCGCCCGGGGGATCAGGGCCAACTGATCATCGGTTGCGTTCAGCGGAGCGATGCAAGCCGGACAGTTATGGCCGTGACCCAGAGCGTGCCTTTTATTGTGAAGTGAGCAGGCCGGCAGTCGGTTGTGCCGCCGCTTCAGGCAGCGGGGACTCAGGTTTTCAAGCGGCGCCGCTAGGCGGTCGCCTCTGGAGCTTTTTGGCAACTTGGACAGAAGTGGGTGCCACGCTGGCCGACCACGGAGCGGACGAGCACCGTCCCGCAGCGGGGGCAGGGCAGTCCGTCGCGGCGGAAGACCTTGAGCGCATCGGCGTTGCGTCCGCGGCGTCCCGCGACGCTGTAGAAATTCGCTTTGCTTTCGCCGAGCGTTGTGCCGCAGTTCTCGACGGCGCGCCCTAACACCTCGCGGATCGCTTGGTGAAGGCGTTTCACCTCGGCCCGCGTCAGCGTGTTGGCGCGGCGCTCCGGATGGATTCTGGCTTGCCACAGCGCTTCGTCCACATAGATGTTGCCCAAGCCCGCCACGGTTGTCTGGTCGAGCAGTAGGGGTTTGATTTGCCGATGTTTGCCGCGCAGCCGATCTCGCATGACGTCGAGCGTGAACGCATCCTCCAGAGGCTCGGGGCCGAGCCCTGGCAGCGGGTCTGCGCCGGGCCCGATCAACCGGAAACGCCCGAATTTCCGAGTGTCGTTGAACACAAGCCGCCGGCTGTCTTTGAGGGTGATGATCACATGATCGTGCGGACCGGGCTTTTCGCCTTCGGCGGCGAACCGCAGTTTGCCGGTCATGCGCAGATGGATGAGCAGTCGCGCGCCCGTGTCGAGGGCGATCACAATATACTTGGCGCGGCGCGTCAAGGCGGCCACGGCGCGGCCGTTCAGCGCGTAGATGAACGCGTCCGGCGTCTGGCCGGCGATCATGCGCGGCCAGCGGACCTCGACGGTCCGGATCACGCCACCGACGAGGCCATGCTCGCGGAGGTCACGGACAACGGTTTCGACTTCAGGCAGTTCGGGCATGGTTTGTTCCTTTGTCGTCGGATATCATACCACTCTCGCGCCTGACGAGTGAACCTGTTATGATACGGCAACCTTAAAGGAGGTGCGAGATGCGGGGCAAACACGTTTCCCGATTGGTGCTGGCGGGATGGACCGGGCTCGCTGGACTGTGTGGTGCGGAGCCGGCGGACGATCCGGTTTCATATGTGTTGCCTCTGATGGGCACGGACAGCAGCTTCAAGCTCTCCTCCGGCAACGTCTACCCCGCGATCGCGCGGCCTTGGGGCATGAATGTCTGGACCCCGCAGACCGGCAAGATGGGCGACGGCTGGGCCTACACCTACGCGGCCAACAAGCTCGTCGGCATCAAGCAGACCCACCAGCCGAGCCCGTGGATCAACGACTACGGGCAGTTCGCGGTGATGCCCCTCACGGGCAAGCGCGCCTTCGCGCAGGACGACCGCGCGAGCTGGTTCTCGCACAAGGCCGAGCGGGCCGCGCCGCACCTCTACAGCGTGTATCTGGCGGACTTCGACACGACCGTGGAGGTGACGCCGACCGAGCGCGCGGCGATGTTCCGCGTGACCTATCCGAAGACCGAGCAGGCCTGGTTCGTGGTGGACGCCTTCGACAAAGGGTCCTTCATCAAGGTTCTGCCGGAGCAGCGCAAGATCGTCGGCTGGACCACGCGCAACAGCGGCGGCGTGCCGGCCAACTTCAAGAACTACTTCGTGCTGGTGTTCGACCAGCCCTTCGCTTCGGCCTCCGTCTGGCGGGACAAGGAGCTGAAGGAGGGCGTGCTCGAGCTGCAGGACAACCACGTGGGCGCGCTGGTGCAGTTCGCCGCTCCGGCGCGCGGGACGCGCGTGCATGTCCGCGTGGCCTCCTCGTTCATCAGCCCCGAGCAGGCCGAGATCAACCTGAAGGAGCTGGGCGACGACGCCTTTGACGCGCTCTGCGAAAAGGGCCGCGCGGCGTGGAACCAGACGCTGGGGCGCATCGCGGTCGAGGGTGGTACGCTCGATCAGTTCCGGGTCTTCTACACCTGCCTCTACCGCTCGCTGCTCTTCCCGCGCGCCTTCTACGAGATTGACGCGGCGGGCAACCCGATACACTACAGCCCCCACACCGGCGAGGTGCAGCCCGGCTACTATTTCACCGACAGCGGCTTCTGGGACACCTTCCGCTCGCTCTTCCCGCTGCTGAATTTCCTCTATCCCTCGGTGAACGCCAAGATGACCGCCGGGCTCGAGGCCTGCTATCGCGAGAGCGGCTGGCTGCCGGAGTGGGCCAGCCCCGGCCACCGCGGCTGCATGGTCGGCAACAACTCCGCGTCGGTCGTGGCGGACGCGTGGCTCAGCGGCGCGCGCGGCGGCTACGAGATCCAGAAGCTCTACGAGGCGGTGGTGCACGGCGCGGAGAACGCGCACCCCTCGATCCAGTCGGTGGGCCGCGCGGGGGCCAAGGAGTACCTCGAGCTCGGCTACGTGCCGCGCGACGCCGGCATCAACGAGAGCGCCGCTCGCTCGCTGGAGTACGCCTACGCCGACTGGTGCGTGTGGCGCCTCGCCGTCGACCTCAAGCGGCCGCAGGAGGAGATCGACCGCTTCGCGCGGCGCTGCCAGAACTACCGCAATCTCTTCCACCCCGAGCAGAAGCTGATGAGCGGCCGCAGCCGCGACGGCTCCTTCGACAAGGATTTCAACCCCTTCAAATGGGGCGGCGACTTCACCGAAGGGTGCAGCCTGCACTACACCTGGTCGGTCTTCCACGACGTGGAGGGCCTGATCGGCCTGATGGGCGGCCGGCAGGCCTTCACCGCCAAGCTGGACGAGGTCTTCACGCTGCCGCCGGTCTTCGACGAGAGCTACTACCGCCAGGTGATCCACGAGATCCGCGAGATGCAGATCATGAACTTCGGGCAGTACGCGCACGGCAACCAGCCGATCCAGCACATGGTCTACCTCTACGCCTATGCGGGCGAGCCCTGGAAGACGCAGCACTGGGTGCGCGAGGTGATGGACCGTCTCTACACGCCCGCGCCGGACGGCTACTGCGGCGACGAGGACAACGGCCAGACTTCGGCCTGGTATGTCTGGTCGGCGCTCGGCTTCTATCCGGTCTGCCCGGGCAGCGGCGAGCTCGTGATCGGCGCGCCGCTCTTCAAGCAGGCGACGGTGACCTTCGAGGACGGCCGGCAGCTGGTCATCCGGGCTCCCGGAAACAGCGCGTCCAACCGCTACATCGCCGAAATGCGGCTCGACGGCAAGCCGTACGAAAAGAACGCGCTCGCGACGTCCGCGCTGAAGCGCGGCGGCGTGATCGAGCTCTCGATGGAGGCTTTGCCGAACGTCAAGAGGGGCATCCGCCCCGAAGAAGCGCCGTACTCCTTCTCGCGGAAGTGAGGCTGCCGCCTCAACACGAAACGTCCGCTCTCCTGATGATGGGGAGCGGACGTTTTTTCTTCCCGCCCTGGGCTCCGTGTGCCCAGGGCGGGAGGTTCCGCGAGCCCGGCTTCTGCGCGTCCGGCCGCTCAAACGCCTGATCTCTTTCATGGGGCGCGTGGGCGCGCCCTTGCTTCTTGGCTGCGTCCGGCCGGAAGCGTCACGCCTAGGCCGCGAAATACTTCTGCACATGGGCCGCGACTTGGCGGTCGGTGAGCTTGTCCAGCGTCTGCACCGCGGCGATCCGGCGGTCGAGGTGGGCCCGGGCCATGCGTTTCCGCAGCTCGTTCTTCGCCTCGCCGGGGCCCAGGATCAACACGTCTTCCGCGTTGGCCAGACCCGCGATCACCGCGTCGTAGAAGGCGTTCAGATGATTCACGAAGGCCCGTTTGCGCGTGCCTTCGTGCGGGACTTCGAAATCGTCGAAACTCCCTTTCAGGGGCGATGAGCCGCAGCGTCGAAGCTGCCGCTCGGCTCTCGAGATCGTCAGGTGTGTTTCCACGCCTTGATCCGTGACCGTGACTATCAGCGCACGCCTATGGTCTATCCACAGGCCGACTTTGTTTTTCATGGAGCGCTCCTTTCCCTGTCGGTGTCAATCCGGATGACGCCCGCTTGATGTTTCTTCCCTTCGATTACTTCTTAGTATAGTCCGGCCGTCCCTGTTCGTCAAGAATGGCGGATGTCGCAACGGGCGCGCGCGGCGCATCCGATTCACAGGCCGATCGCATAACCCGAAAAGGGCCGTTGACGGTTCGCTTCGCCGATCATGGGACACAGGCTGGGGTGCGGACGGGGGCCTTCTGCGCCCCCAGGCAAGCCCCGCCTCGGGTGCGGTTCACCTGTTTAGCGCGTATTATTGAGGCCCTTCTTCCCGCTGGCGGGGCTTACTGTTTTTCGGGCGGAGGAAAGTGGAAATCGAAGCGCTTGATGTTCTTTGTTTCCGGGTCGACCATCAGCAGCGCGCGGGCGACATACTCGGGTGGATTTTGGATCTCCCAGTACGTCTCGCCGTCATGGGGGATCTCTTTGGCGATCACGGGGTCGGGCATCACGAGCGTGAATTTGTCGCGCACCATCTGGACCGCCTCACGCAACGGCACCGGCGCCTGCGGCGAGAAGAAAAGCTCTTTGATCTTCCCCTTTTTACCGGTTTTGGTGAGGTAGCAGTCGGAGCTGATGAACTGCCAACCGTACATCGAGAACGCGTCGCGTTCGAGAAAAGCCAGCATCTTGTCGTCGCGGTCATTGTTGGTGAGCTGCGTGTAGGTCCGGAGGATCAGGCGGCGGATTTTTTTGTAGCCCTCCATCTTGGTCGTTTCCAACTGCGTGGCCTTGGTGAACGATTGGGTCCGGGCCGCCTCGGCATGATTGTTCCGCGTGTCGATCCAGGCGAGGTCATTGGGTGAGAGCTTCGCGCGTGTGGTCGCGATCGTCGAACCATCCGGGCGTTTGATGAAGATCTTGCCCGCATCCTCTTTCACGAAAGCCCCCTCGATGGTGTTGCCGTTCACCGACGTCCAGATGCGGACGGGCGGAGCCGCTTCCGGTCCCTTTTGCGTTTGCGCGAAAGCGGAGGAAACGGCGAAGAAGAGTGCAAGGAAAAGACGGCGTGCGGTCGGCGCGTGACGAGAGCTCATTTCGATCTCCTTGTGGTCAGTAAGATAACGGTTCTAAGTTGATCGTGCAACGGGGAAGTGGCTTTTTTAGGCTTGCCGCGAAGGCGTAGACCTTCTATGATGTGTGTCAATTTGGCACTGTGAACAGGTGTGACACCTATGGCATCCGGCTTTTTTGACAGATTGGTCGCGCGGATCGACAAGCTGAATCCCGAAAGTCTCCAGGCGCAGATGTTGCGATTGGCGCAGGAACGGGGTTTTCTTGAGACGATCTTTCAGACGATTCAAGAAGGCGTGGTCGTCATCGACAACGAGGGACGCCTGCTCTATGCCAACCGTGCGGCGGAGAAATTGGCCGGCTTTGACTTCGCGCGGTCCAAGGGCCGGTCGATCCTGAGGTTCCTGCGCGAATGGGACTGGGAGCATCTGCTGGAGGTGCCGGAGGCGGAGAGCGGGTGGGCCCGCATGGTGACGCGCGAGATCGAGGTCTCGTATCCCGAACATCGCTTTATCAGCGTGTATGCCGTGCCGCTGGACGAAGACGGGCTCGTCGAGAAGGGCGTGCTGGTGATCCTGCGCGACGTGACGCGTGACCGCAAACAGGAAGCTTCTGCCTTGGAATGCGAGCGCTCAAACGCGGTCAAGCTTTTGGCTGCGGGCGTGGCGCACGAGATCGGCAATCCGCTCAACGCGCTGAACATCCACCTGCAACTGCTGGCCCGCGAGTTGCATGATTTGCCGGCCGGCCCGCGCGAGTCGCTCGAGGAATTGGTGCAGGTGGCGAGGACCGAGGTCGAGCGGCTGGACACGATCATCACGCAGTTCCTGAGGGCGATCCGGCCCACCAAGCCGGTGCTGGCTCCCGAGCAGCCGACGGAGGTGCTGCAGGAAACGCTGAAGTTGCTCAAGACCGAATTCGAGAACCGGCGCATCGCGGTTTCGGTGGACATTACGGATGCGGTTCCCATGGTGCACCTCGACCGGTCACAGGTCAAGCAGGTGTTTTTCAATCTCATCAAAAACGCGCTGGAGGCCATGCCGGACGGCGGTTCGCTGAAGATCGTGTTCGGCGTGGGCGACGTGTATGTGGACATCTCGTTCGTCGATACGGGCAAGGGAATCGCGCCGGACGAGATCGGACGCGTCTTTGACCCCTATCACACCACGAAGCCCAAGGGCAGTGGGTTGGGGCTGATGATTGTGCAGCGCATCATCGAGGAGCACGGCGGCGAGATTGAGCTGGCGAGCAAGCCGGGGACGGGAACCTGTTTCAAGATTCGCCTGCCGCGTTCCGAGCGGCGGGTCAGGCTTCTCAATACGGGGTCGTGATATGTCAGACAAACCTGTCATTTTGGTCGTGGACGACGACAAGAACACGCGCGACGGGTTGCAGCGCGCGCTGCAGCGGCATTATGCGGTGAAAACGGCGGAAAGCGCCGACGCCGCGCTGAATATCCTCGGCAGCGAGCCGGCCGTCGACGTGATGCTTTCGGATTTGCGGATGCCCGGAACGGACGGGTTGGGTCTGTTGCGCCGCGTGAACGCGCAGCATCCCCAGACGGTGTGCATCCTGCTGACCGCTTACGGTTCGGTGGAGATCGCGGTGGAGGCGATGAAGCAGGGCGCATACGATTTCCTGACCAAGCCGATCAACCTCGATCATCTCGACATGCTTGTGGCCCGCGCGCTGAAGTCGCGCGATCTTGAAAAAAAGGTCGAGACGCTGGAAAGTCAGCTCAACGAGAAGTTCGGCATGGAGAACATAATCGGCGAGTCGGACGCCATGCAGCGGGTGTTCGAGATCATCCAGCAGACCGCGCCGACCCAGGCGTCGGTGCTGATTCAGGGCCCGAGCGGGACGGGCAAGGAATTGGTGGCGCAGGCCATCCACCGCTTGAGCACGCGGGCCAAGGGGCCGTTTGTGGCGGTCCACTGCGCGGCGCTTTCCGCGACGCTTCTGGAAAGCGAGCTGTTCGGGCACGAGAAAGGCGCGTTCACGGGCGCAACGGCGCAGCGCAAGGGCCGCTTTGAGCTGGCGGACGGGGGTACGCTGTTCCTCGACGAGGTGTCCGAGATCGACGCGTCCGTGCAGGTGAAGCTGCTGCGGGTATTGGAGGAGCGGACCTTTGAGCGGGTGGGCGGCGAGGAGACGATCGAGACCGACATCCGGGTGATCGCCGCCACGAACCGCGACTTGCGCGAGTATGTGCATCAGGGCAAATTCCGCGAGGACCTTTTCTTCCGCCTGAATGTGGTGGACATCTCGTTGCCGTCGCTGGCCGAGCGGGTGGGCGACATCCCTCTGCTGTCCGACCGCTTTCTGAAGGAGTACTGCGAGAAAAACGGCAAGCGCATCGAAGGGCTGACGCCGGATGCGGTGGGCCTCCTCGCCGCGTATGCGTGGCCCGGTAACGTTCGTGAACTGCGCAACACGATCGAGAAGATGGTGGTGCTGGCGCGCTCCGATCGGCTGTCGGCTCGTGACGTGCCAGCCAACATCCGCGAGGCGGTCAAGGGCCATGCCGGTATCGTCAGCCGCGCGCCGATTCTGACGACCGGGTCGTTAGCGGACACCGAGCGCCGCAAGATCATGGCGGTGCTGGAGAAGAACGGCGGCAACCGCACGCGCGCGGCCGACGAGCTGGGGATCAGCCGGCGGACGTTGCACCGGAAGTTGCGCGAGTATAAAGAGCGACAGGCTGACGAGATCGTGCCGGAGGGAGAGCAGCTATGAACAAAAGACGTTTCTGGATGGCCGTGACGGTGTGCGCTTTGTGGGGCGCATGGGCGTGGGCGCAGGGACTGGTCGTCTGTAAATCCTGCGGACGCGAGGCCAAGCCCGGTGCGACGGCGTGCGATCACTGCAAGACCGCGTTGCCGAAGCCGAAGGAGGCCGAGACGGGGGCGAAACCCGAGGTCGAGGTGCCGGATAACGCGGCCGAGATCGGCCGCGGTGCCGCGGCCGAAGTCGAAGCGAGCGTCAAACAGGCTCGGGAACTGGAGAAGCTACAGCCCGAGGTCGCGCTGAGCTACTACCAGAACGCGTTGGCGCTCATGCGGCTTGTGCCTGCGGGCACGTACCCCGCGACCGTGGGCGAGGCGATCCTGGAGGGGAACAAGCGCACGATGCAGGTCCTGCAGCGGGGGCTTGTGCCGTGCAAAAAATGCGGCGGGACGGGCAAGTACCAGCTCGACATGGGCAAGGTGGACCGCAAAAAAGGCGTCAAGAGCCTTGAGGGGGTCGCGTGTCCGGCCTGTAAAGGGCAGGCCGGGATTATGGGATACCGCGACGCGACAAAGGTCATGGCGGCCGTCCAGCAGGGGCGCAATGAGTTTGAACGCCGGCAAATGGTGGCGGGCGGGGTGAAGATCGGCCGCGCGTTTGTGCCGGCTGAGGTGGAAAAAAGGTTGAGCAATCGGCAACGGGCGCTGGTGATGACGGGCGTCCCTGTGCCGTGCCCGGAATGTCATCTCGCGGCGCGGCAAACGTGCACGGCCTGCCGGGCATCGGGCTGGGTGAAGTGCGATCAGGAGAATTGCGTGCAGGGCCTTTTGAAAGAGACTCGGAAAGCCGGGACGCGGTTGGAAAAACGGTTGAACGAGGAGTCGGCCAAAAAGTGTCCTAAATGTGAAGGCTTGGGAGAAATTCGCTGCCCGACCTGCAGCGGCAGCGGCGGCGTGGCCTGCAAGAAATGTGACGGCAGCGGCTTGGCTCCGCGCTGCACGCGGTGTACAGGAACAGGTTTGATGGCGTGTGCGAAATGTAAGGGAACAGGCCAAGTGAAAGGCGGCCCGTGCCCGGAATGCAAAGGAGAAACCATGGTGCTGTGTACGACATGTCGCGGGGAAGGGGCGCAGTCCCGATGAACGAAGTCCCCGCATTTATGTTGCCGAATTTTGAGGTGCTGGGGCTGCTCGGGCGCGGCGGCATGGCCTCCGTCTGGAAGGCAAGGCAGATCTCACTGGACCGCTATGTGGCGGTGAAGATCCTCTCGTCCTCTTTTTCGACGGATCCGGAGGACATTCAGCGTTTCCGCCAAGAGGCCCGGACTGCGGCTCAGCTGAAACATCCCGGGATCGTCCAGATTTACGACGCGAATTTCTCGAACGGCGTCTATTACTTCGTGATGGAATTGGTGGACGGGTATACCATGGGCGACCTCTTGCGGCGCAAGGGGCAGATCGGAGAGGCGGATGCGCTGATCGTGGCCGAGAGCGTGGCCGTGGCGCTGGACTATGCCTGGACGCATTATCAGATGGTGCACTGCGACATCAAGCCGGACAACATCATGGTTGACGCCGATGGCACGCTGAAGGTCACCGACTTGGGGCTTTGCCGGTCCGTGACGCTGGCCAAGGGCGTGATCGGCAACGGGAACGCCGACGAGATTCTCGGAACGCCCGCCTACATGTCGCCCGAACAGGTCTACGGCAGCGAGAAGCTGGATTGCCGTTCGGACATCTATGAGCTGGGCGCGACGCTGTATCACATGGTGACGGGACGGATGCTGTTTCAGGGCAAGACGGACGACGAGATGATCCACTCTCACGTGGACAAGTCGCAGGCTCCCGACCTGCGCGATTTCGTGCCGCATGTGAGCAACGCGTTCGCCCTGCTCCTGGAGAAAATGTTGGCGAAAGATCCGAGTCACCGGCATCGCGACTGGAAACTGGTGCTGGCCGATCTGAACCGGGTGCGTGAAGGGCATCCGCCATGGCCTTCGCTTCTCCCCCCGTTCGGCAGTTCGATGCTGCGCAAACTCGACTGAGACGCGGCGGTATGCGGTGAAACGCGGGCAGATATTCCATGGCGGCGTGCTGTGGGCGGAGCGGGCCGAGTGCGCCGCCTCCCCGCTCAAGCGGATGCGCGGCCTGTTGGGGCGGCGGTCGTTGGGGCCGGGCGCGGCGCTCGTGATCGAACGGTGTAACGCGGTCCACACGGTCGGCATGCGTTTCGTGATCGACCTGGTGTTTCTGGACCGCGGCTGGCGAGTGACGTGTGTCGTGCGGGATGTCAGGCCCGGACGCCTCATGGTTTGGGGCGGGTGGCGTTCCGCGCGCGTGATCGAGTCCGAGGCGGGGTGCCTCGATGTGGACGCGCTGAGGTTGTGTGAGGAGCTGACGTTCGTATGCGGAACGGCGGATTAAGGGGACGGAAAAATATGCGAAAAGAGGGATTGTTGTTTGCGGTCTTTTGCGCGGCGGCTTGGCCGTCGTTGGCTGGAACGTCGATGCCGTGGGACCGCGCGACGCTTTATCAGACGCCGCAGGTGTTCGAGGCCTCGCAGTTCGCCACGAACGACGTGAAGACGGTGTTTTACGAGGGTGAGCCGTATCAGGGCAAGCCGACGCGCGTGTTCGCCTACTATGCGCTCCCTAAAACGGAGCCCGGCAAGAAGGTGCCGGGGATCGTTTTGGTGCACGGCGGCGGCGGATCGGCTTTCATCAGATGGGTGAAGCTGTGGAACAGCCGCGGCTATGCGGCGATTTCGATGGACACCTGCGGCTCGGTCAGCGGCAACGCTTACGGGGAGGAGCAAAAAGGCCATGTGCGGCACGCGTGGGCCGGGCCCGCGGGCTGGGGGGGCTTTGACAAGTATGCCGACCCCGTGCGCGACCAGTGGACCTATCACGCGGTGGCGGCGGTCGTGCGCGGGCACTCGCTGCTCCGCTCGCTTCCGGAAGTGGATGGCGCCCGCGTGGGCGTCACGGGGATTTCGTGGGGCGGATATCTCACCTGCATTGTGGCGGGGGTGGATGACCGTTTCGTCTTTGCCGTACCGGTTTACGGTTGCGGGTTTCTGGGCGACAACTCTACTTGGCTGGACCAGTTCCAAGGCATGGGGCGGGAGAATGCGCAAAAGTGGCTGGAACGGTGGGACCCGTCGGTCTATCTGCCGCTGGCCAAAATGCCGTTTCTGTGGGTGGACGGCAGCAACGATTTCGCTTATCCCATGGATTCGCTGCAAAAGAGCTACCGCGCGCTCAACGTGCCGTACACGCTTTGCGTGCGGCTGCGGATGCCGCACGGTCACGGCGCGGCAGGCGAGAACCCCAAAGAGATTCACGCGTTCGCCGATCATTTTGTGCGCGCCGGCAAGCCGTTGCCCGAGTTCACGTCCGTCAAGCGAGTGGGCCGCAAAGTGACCGCGGCCTTTGCCGGCGGGCCTTGCACGGTCGTCAAAGCCGAGCTCAATTACACGCTGGACAAGGGCAAGTGGAAAGAGCGCAAGTGGCTGGCCGAGCCCGTGCCCGTGAACGCCTGCTCCGGTGTCCTTTCGGCCGAGATACCGGAGGGCGCCGCCGTCTACTACCTCAATCTCTTCACGGACGAAGACCTGGTGGTCAGCAGCGAACACGAGGAGCTCTGACGGCGGTTCTTCGCGTTTCGCTCAGCCGTTGGCGACGCGTTCGATCTCCGCTGCCGGGATGGCGCCTTCGCGCAGCACGCTAAGCGTGCCGTCGGGGGCGACTTTCACCACCGTGCTGGCTACGCCGCCGGGCGAGACGCCGCCGTCGATCACGAGATCCGCTTCGAGCCCGACGTCCTTGAAGGCCTCGACCGCGCTGGTCGCGGGCATGGCGCCGCTGAGGTTGGCGCTGGTCACGCGCAGCGTGCCGCCGCAGGCGGCGATCAGCGCGCGCGTGGCCTCGTGATCCGGCACCCGGAAGCCTTCGCACGTGTCGCCGCACGGCAGGACGAGCGTGAGCGCGCCGGGCCAGAAGGCGTCGGCGAGGCGGCGGGCGGCCGCAGGGAAGGCCGCGCCGAAGGCCGTTACAGCCTGAGGGTCGGAGGCCAGCAGGGCGATGGGCTTTCCGGTGGGGCGCCCCTTGATGGTGCAGATGCGTGAGATGGCGGCGGGGCATGCCGGATGTGCGGCGATGCCGTAGACGGTGTCGGTAGGGATGACCACTACCCCTGCGGCGCGGAGCAGGCGGGCGGCGGCCGCAAGCGTCTCTGAGGTCGGATTTTGCATGTAAAATATGTACCACACTTGTGATTGCGGCGCAAGGCGTGTAAGATACGGAGACGTTTGTTAAACCGCATAGGGCATGTGTTTTCGTGCGTTTCTGCGGACGGAGAAAGCGGAAGGGGCGTCATGAGTCAGAGCGTTCTGGTTACGGGCGGCAGCGGCTTTTTGGGGATCAACCTGATCCGGCACCTGCGGAGCAAGGGCGTGACCGATATCCGGTCGATTGACCTTGTGCCGTTCGATTATCCCGAGAAAAGTTTGGTGAAGGCGGTCGTCGGCGATATCCGCGACCTGTCGGCGCTCAAGAAGGCGATGGAGGGCGTGACGTGGGTGATCCATACGGCCGCCGCGCTTCCCCTGTATTCGGAACAGGACATCATGACCACGGATGTGGACGGCACGCGCAACGTGATGACGGTCGCCCGGGAGGCAGGGGTGGAACGTGCGGTCATGATCTCTTCGACGGCGGTGTACGGCATACCGGACCATCACCCGCTTTATGAGACAGACACGCTGAGCGGGGTGGGCCCGTACGGCAGGGCCAAGATCAAGGCCGAGGAGATGTGCCTTGACGCCCGCAGGCAGGGACTCTGCGTGCCGATTATCCGTCCCAAGTCGTTTGTGGGGCCCGAGCGGCTCGGCGTGTTCGCGCTTTTCTACGACTGGGCCTACACGGGCCACGGATTCCCGATGATCGGCAACGGCAAGAACCGCTACCAGTTGCTCGACGTGGAGGACCTGTGCGAGGCCATCTGGCTGACGCTCACGCAGGACAAGGCCAAGGTGAACGACACGTTCAACATCGGCGCCAAGGTTTTTGCGACGATGCGCGAAGACTATCAGGCGGTGCTCGACGACGCGGGCCGAGGCAAGAAAATCTGCGGGTTCCCCGCCGCGCCCATGATCTGGACGTTGCGTTTGCTGGAAAAGCTGCATCTCTCGCCGCTCTACATGTGGGTCTATGAAACGGCGTGCAAAGATTCCTTCGTCAGCATCGAGAAGGCGGAGCGCGTGTTGGGTTATGCGCCGAAGTATTCGAACAAGGACGCACTGGTCCGCAATTACCGGTGGTATGTGGCGAATCTTGACAGCTTCAAAAACGCGTCGGGGGTCTCGCACCGCGTGCCTTGGAAGCAGGGCGTTCTGCGGTTCGCGAAATGGTTTTTCTAAGGTTCGGAAGGCGGCCCTGCCGGATGATTGGGGTGCGGGCGAGGATACGGAGTTGTTGAAACTGGAAACTTTAAATCGGAAGCCGTTCTTATGTGCGGTGGCGCTTGCGGGGTTGCTGATCAGCGGCTCAGAGGCTGCGGAGAGCCTTCGCCTGACGAGTCCCGACGGCGCGGTGCAGGGATGCGTGTCGGTCGACGGAACTGGACAACTGGTCTATTCGGTCGCGTTCCGCGGCGTAGAGGTGAACGCCCGCTCGCCGATCGGCATCACGCTTGACGGCTGTGATCTCGGCCGCGTCCGCACGCTGACGGCGCTTCGGGTCTGTGAGGACCACGCCTGCTATCCCTTGCGCGGCGCACATGCGGAAGCGAGGCTCGAAGCTCTTCGCGCGCTCTATCATGTGCAGCCGCAGTCGGGGCCTGCGTATGGCCTTCAGGTGATGGCCGCGAACGAGGGCTTCGCTTGGCGCATCTTGGTGCCGGGCAAAGGGAAACGGCGGGTGAACGCGGAGACCGCCTGCTGGCGGTTGCCGCCCGAGAGCCGCGTCTGGTTCGCGGAGCGTTCGTCCGAGTGGAAACTTAAAACCTATGCCGGCGAGTGGATCAGTGCGCCGTTAAGCGAACTGCCTGCGGTTTCGCCCCAAGGGCCGGTTCAGACGATGCCGCTGGTGGCTGAACTGCCCCAGGGGTTTGGGTATGCGCTGGTGACCGAAGCCGCGCTTTTCAGGTACAGCGGCTTGCGCCTGCGGGCCGACCCCGACGGCGCGCTGCGCGGCTGCTTTACCGAGCCGGACGGGTTCGAGATGGAGGGGGCCGTCCAGACGCCGTGGCGCGTCACGCTGCTGGCACCGACCTTGGATGCGCTGGTGAACAGCGATTTGGTCAGCCACCTGGCACCACCGCCGGACCCTTCGCTTTTTGAAAATGCCGGGTGGATCCAAGGCGGGCGCAGTGTCTGGAGCTGGTGGCAGGGGCGCGGCGACTATCTTTCGGTGGAGGGCGAGAATCGCGTCATCGACCGGGCGGCTGAACTGAAATTCGAGTTCACGACGTTGGACGAGGGGTGGGAGGCGGGGACCAACGCCTGGGACGCCCTGAAAGCGATGTGCGACTACGGCCGGACGAACAAGGTGCGCGTGTTTGTCTGGAAGCATTCTAAAGAGCTGAACCTTCCCGACGGCGATTTCGCCGCGCTGCGGAGTTTTCTGGACAAGGTGCAGTCGGCCGGTGCGGCCGGCGTGAAAGTCGACTTCATGAACAGCGAGGCGTTTGACACGGTCGTGTTCGACGAGCGGGTTCTTCGCGAGGCGGCGCTGCGGAAGCTGCTGGTGAATTTCCACGGGTGTCAAAAGCCCTCGGGCGAGAGCCGCACCTATCCCAACGAAGTGACCCGCGAGGGCGTGCGCGGCTTGGAGTTGAACCGTATCACCGAAGGGTTCCTGAAAAAGCAGCGCGAGAAGGGGACGGACCCTGGCAAGCGCGTCCACGTGCCCGGAGGCGAGAACCAGAATCTTCCCGCTTCGCATGACGCCGCGTTGCCGTTTACCCGGTGTGTCGTGGGTCACGCGGACTATACGCCGCTGGCGTTTTCGCGGCCCGGCGACACGACATGGGCGCACCAGTTGGCGATGGCGTATCTGGTGACCTCGCCACTCTTGGTTATGGCCGAGCATCCGCAGCGGCTGCACGATGAGCCCGGCTTATCCGCCGTGGTTCCCTTTGTGCGGGAACTGCCGGTGGCGTGGGACGAGACGCGCGTTCTCGAAGGCAGCCGCATCGGCGAACTCGCGGCGTTCGCGCGGCGCAAGGGCGAGGTGTGGTATGTGGCGATGGTGAACGGGACGTCAGGGCTGAAGATGGTTTCGTTCTCGCCGGAGTTCACCGGGTGGAGTCGGGTAAGGCTCGAACAATTGGCGGACGTGCCGGGCAAGGCCGCTGCGGTCGCGGCCGCATACCGCTCTGCGTCGGGGACCGCGCCGCTCATCGTGACGCTTGAGCCGTGTGGCGGGTTTGTGGCCAAACTGGAAAAAGAATCGTTATAACGAAGTTTTGACAAGACAGGAGAAACACTATGTCGCGCACGGATTTGTCGGCTGAACTCGCGGATGAGATCCGCAGGCGGGTTTTTGCAGAGCCTGGTTTCATGAAGGTGACACAGGTGGTCCGCCGGGGCGGAAACACGTTCCGCGTCAGCTTGCGCCCCGTGGTCATCAAAGGGGAGAAACGTTTTCAGGGCGAGATGACCGATGAGGGGCAGACCTCGGTCAAGAATTTTGACCTTGAGGCCGCGCAGATAGGACTGGAGGATATGCTGGCGCAGACCGGCCCGCGCGAGTTGCATCTGATGACGGCGACGGGCGACCTGCACGTGCGCGTCACCAAGAAGGGCAAGGCGCTGGAATCGCGCAGCGCGAAGATGGAGCGCGCCGTGGATGAGTGTCCCGGACACGACCGCGTCAAGCGCCAGCCGCTGACCTCGTTCGACTCTGCGGCGTTGCTGAAGGCGATCGAGATCGCGGATGCCGACGGCCGGATCAAGGCGTCCATGCGAGGAAAGTACGATCAGGTGAATGAATTCCTGAAAGTCATCGACTCCGTCATCTCGGAAAAACCGGAGAAGACGCTGAACATTGTGGACTGCGGCTGCGGGCGTGCCTATCTGACGTTGGCCGTGTATTTCTATCTGACCCACGTGAGGGAGTTTGACGTGCGCGTGTGCGGCATCGATCGGAAGTCCGATGTGATCGCGACGGCCCGCAAACTGGCCGCGGGTTTGGACGTCGCCGAGCATGTGACGTTCATCGAAGGCGACATCGCGACGAGCGAGCCGGAGTTCGAGCCGGACCTGCTGCTGAGCCTGCACGCGTGCGACACGGCGACGGACGAGGCGTTGGCGCGCGGCATCGAATGGAAGTGCCGTTATCTGCTTTGCGTGCCCTGCTGTCAGCACGAGTTGCACAAGACGCTGAAGGAGGGCGGGCCGATGCAGGCCGTCTTGCGCCACGGCATTCTGCGCGAGCGGCTGGCGGACCTGCTGACCGACACATTCCGCGCCCAGATCCTGCGTGTTTTGGGTTTTCGCGTCAACGTGATGGAGTTCGTCTCGGCGGAGGCTACGGCCCGGAACGTTCTGCTCAAGGCGGAGTTCTCGGTGAAGCCGGGGCAGCAGGCTGCGGTCAGCGAATACCTGGAGCTGCGCGACTTTTGGAAGGTCACCCCTTGGCTCGAAACCCGCATGCAGCGGCTGATGGGGAAATACCTGTCGCGGTACTGAGACCGGTCAGATGAGTTCTCCGGGCCGCTGGCAGAAAGGCCGGGCATCGGCGATATCGTCCGCGCCACAGGCCAGCATGACGAGGCGGTCTATGCCGAGGGCGATTCCGCCGCAGGGCGGCAGGCCACGTTCGAGGGCGGCGAGGAAGGGCTCATCCAGCGGATAGACTTCTTTGCCGCGCGCGCGCCGCTCCTCGGCCGCCTCAAGGAAACGCGCGCGTTGCGCGGCCGGGTCGCAGAGCTCGCTGTAGGCGTTGGCGAGCTCGAGTCCCCCGACATAGACTTCCCAGCGCTCGGCTACGTTTGGATTGTCCGCTTTCAGCCGGGCCAGCGAGGCGGCGGGGGCGGGGTAGTCGGTCAGCACGCACGGCTTGTCCTTCGGCAGGGCCGGCTCAACCTTGCCGACCATGTCCATGTCGAAACGGTCGACATCCCAGTTGGCGGTGGGGTCCCAGCCCGCCCATTTCTCGTAGGCCTCGCGCACGGTGCGGCAATGCCAGGGGAGTGAAAGGTCGATCGCGGCGCCGCGGTAGGTGAACGATGTCTGTCCCGCAACTGTCCGGAAGACGTGGTCGAACAGGGCTTCAGTGTCGCGCAGAATCTCGGTGTAGTCCGCGCCGGCGCGATACCATTCCAGCATCGTGAACTCGGGGTTGTGGCGTCTGCCGCACTCGCCGCTGCGAAAGCAGGGGCCGATCTGAAAGATGCGCGGGCAGCCTTCGGCGAGCAGGCGCTTCATGTGGAGCTCGGGTGATGCGCGCAGCCAGGCGCGGCCCGAGGGAGGCGTGTCGATGTTCGTCTCGAGCGCGGGCGCGGGGATGCGCGCGGGCGTCTCAACTTCCAGAAAATCCTGTGAATAAAAAAATTCCCGCACCGCGCGCAGGACGCGGCTGCGGATGGCCAGATTGGAGAGTTTCATAACCCGCCTCAATACATTTTTTCGTATTCGCCTTTGCCGAGGCGCTTCAGCTTGGTGAAGCCGGCCGCCTTGGCGCGGTCGTCGAGCTTGGTTTTCGAGCGGCCGATGGCAGGTGCGGTGATCACGCGCCGTATCGGCTGCCCGCACTTCGGGCAAGCTGTCAGGTGCGGGTCGCTGATCGATTGAACGGTCTCGAAACCGTTGACGCAGTAAGGGCAGCTCTTTTCGGGGGTTGCGGCTTCGTAATCGTAAACGGGCATAGTTCCTCGCAGGTTCCTGGGTTTCCTTGACACGTCGCAGTATAGCACACCGGACGCGCCGCAAAACAGCGGCCTTTTTAGGGGCGGGGGGACGCGCTGATCGGCAACCGAAAGAAAAGGCCGTGGGGCTTGACGCGTCGTCGCGGACTCTGCTACCTTTTTCAAAAATTTGAATACGGAGGGGGATGATGAAGTTTTCATTTGTTCAAGCCGCATGTGCGGTGCTGGCATCGGTCCCGTACGTTTGGGCCGAACGGTCCGACGTGGAGATCGACCCGTCGACGCGGTATCAGGAAATCGAGCAGTTTGCGGCAGCGGACGCGTGGAGCGGCAACTTCGTGGGACAGTATTTCGCAGAGCCGCAGAAAGAACAGATCGCGAAATGGCTCTTTTCACAGCGGATCGGCACCGACGGGAACCCGGAAGGCATCGGGCTCTCCATGTGGCGCGTGAATCTGGGTGGCGGCACGCTGGAACAGGAGGGGGCCAACATTCAGCCGGTTCAGCGCCGCGCGGAATCGTTCCTCACCCGGGACGGCCGCGCCTACGACTGGAACAAATGTGCGGGACAGCGCTATTTCATGGAAAAGGCCCGCGCCTACGGGTGCGACATGTTCCTGCTCTTCTCCAACACGCCGCTGGTGCAGTGGACGCGGAACGGGCAGGGGTACGGCGAGAAAAATGATCCTGCGGCCAACCTCCGGCCGGAGTGCTACGGCAAATTCGCGGACTATCTGGCGGAGGTCGCGAAGCATTTTCAGGGCCAGGGGTATCGCATCGCCTACGTGAGCCCCATCAACGAGCCGCAGGTGAATTGGGACAGCAACCGGCAGGAAGGCTCGCGTTGGCGCGTTCCCGAGATATACAACATGTATGTCGAACTGGAGCGGGCCCTGACCGAACGCAAGCTGGACAGCGTGAAGATGCTGTTTGGCGAGGCTGCGGCCCTCAAATACATCTATAGCGGCGAGGGCGCGGACGAAAAGCCGGACGATCTGGCGAGGAAGTTTTTTGATCCGGCAAGCCCCTGGTGCGTGCGCAAGCTGAAGCATATGCCGTTGCTCATCGGCGGTCACAGCTATCACAGCGAGAAGAATCCGAAAGTGTTCAAGGAGACTCGCGAACAGCTAGCCCAGACCTGTCGGCAATATGGCCTGGACTACCAGCAGACGGAGTGGTGTTTCCTGGACTGCTATTCCGCGAAGACACACAGCGGCTTCACGGCGGACTGGAAGGATAACGCCTGCGCGGATATCCAGGTCGGTCTGATGCTTGGACGGCTTGTTTATTCGGATCTTGTGTATGCCGATGCCAAGGCGTGGGGATACTGGAAGGGCATGGAGGTGGACGGCAGGTTTGCCTTGACGAGCCTTTCCCCCAAGAACGGCGATCTCACGCAAGGCGGCACGGTCAAAGCCAACAAACTGCTGTGGGCGCTGGGCAACTTCAGTTTCTTTGTCCGCCCGAAGTATAGCCGGATCGCGTTGTCCGGCGCGGACAATCTGGATGGAAGCGTGGGCGTGGCGTTTCTGTCGCCGGACCGGAAGCGTCTGGTGGCCGTCTTCGTGAACTCCGGCTTCCAGGCGGACGACATCAAGATCCGTCTGCCGGAACAGGACGCGGCCCGCGTGGCGCAGGTGCGGGCCTTCCGCACCGATGCGCAGTCGGACCTCGGCCACGCGGCGGTGACGGATCGCGAGGCTTTCACGCTGGGGCCTCGCTCGCTCACGACCGTGGTCTTCGATTTCAGATAGGCCCGCGTCCCGGTTCTGACGCGTGGACGGCAGGGCGCGTCGAACCGCCCGCATCCGCCCTTCGAAAACTCGGCCGCGCTCCTTTTTGATTTGTGTCAGACAGGGCTATACCGGTAAACTGGCGGCAAATTAAGGTGTGTGCCGCCCGTGCGGCAAAATTCGGAAACGAGGTGTGTATGGCGTTCTATCTGGGAATCGACAGCAGCACGCAGAGCATGAAGGGGTTGGTTATCGACCCTGCCGCCGGAAACGTCGTGTCGAGCGCGAGTGTCAACTTCAATGCGGATCTGCCGCAGTACAAGTGCCCCGACGGGGCTTTGGCGCATGCCGACCCGCTGGTGAAGCACGCCGACCCGCTGATGTGGCTGGCGGCGCTGGATCTGCTGCTGGCGCGGCTCAAAGCCACGGGCGTCGAAATGGGGCGGATCGCGGCGATCGGCGGCGACGGCCAGCAGCACGGCTCTGTTTATCTCAATGGACGTTTCGCTCAAGCGTTGTCGGGCCTGAATCCCTCGAATTCGTTGGCCGAACAGCTCAGCGGCGCGTTGGCCCGCCCGACCAGCCCGATCTGGATGGACAGCTCGACGTCGGCCGAGTGCCGAGAATTGGACGCGCGGTTCGGCGCGCGCTTGCAGGCGGACACCGGCTCGCCCGCGATCGAGCGCTTCACCGGACCGCAGATCCGCAAGTATGCCAAGACTGAGCCCGAGCGCTACGCGCAGACCGAACGCATCCACCTCGTGAGTTCGTTCCTCTGTTCCGTGCTGATCGGCAGGGACGCGCCGATCGACTCCGGCGACGGCGCGGGCATGAACCTGCTCAACCTCAGTACCCTGGCGTGGGACGCCGAGATCGCGGCGTTCACCGCTCCGGGCCTGGCCGCCAAGTTGCCGCGCGTCGGCTCAGGCGTGGCCGGCGGTCTGCACGCCTATTTCGCGAAATACGGGCTCAGGCCTGATATTCCCGTGGCGGTGTGGACGGGCGACAATCCGGCCAGTCTCGTGGGCACGGGCGCGTGGAATGCGGGCGTGGCGGTCGTGAGCCTCGGCACGAGCGATACCTTTTTTGCGGCGCTGGACGCGTTCCGCACCGATCCTGAAGGGTGCGGCCACGTGTTCGGCAATCCGGCGGGTGGATTCATGAGTTTGGCCTGTTTCAAGAACGGGTCGCTGGCGCGCGACCGCGTGCGCCAGGAGGCCGGCGCGAGCTGGGAATTTTTTGACAAGACGGCGTTCGAGCTGACATCCGCGGGCAACGGGGGCCGTCTGGCACTGCCGTGGTTCGTTCCCGAGATCACGCCGCCGGTGCTGACGCCGGGACTGCGCGCGAACTTCGACTTCGCCGCAGCGGCGCCTGAAATCCGCATCCGCGCGGCCGTGGAGGCGCAGGCTTTGGCGCTGCGCAGCCACGCGCTGTGGATCGGTTCGTTCGATACGATCCGCGTGACGGGCGGGGCCTCGAAGAGCCCCGGGATACGCCAGACGCTGGCCGACGTGTTCCAGGCGCGGGTCGAGAGCATCGCGGTGGCAGACTCGGCTGCGTTGGGCGGCGCGATGCTGGCGGCGCACGCGGACGGCGTGCCGTTCGGCAAGATGACGGAGGCTTTCTCGCCCGTGACGGCGGTGTGTGACCCGCGTGCGGATTACGCGGCGACGTATGACCGCTTGCTTCCGGTGATCCGCGAATTGGAGACGTCGGGGTGTCCGTATGCGGCATCCGGGAGCCGGAATTGCTGACGGTCTTCCGGATCGGCGATGACGCAGGCTTTCGGGCGAGAGCCGTGAGGGAATCATTCGGATCCAACTAATGAAGAAAGCGATGTATGCGCATATTTGCATCGATGGCCCTGTTGGCGGGGGCCGCCTCTGCCGCCGATCTCGCTGCGGGATGGACACATTCCGTAGCCGTGAAGGACGGCTATGTCTGGACCTGGGGTGACAACGCCTATGGACAGCTGGGGCAGCCTGATGCCGGACGCGCGCGGCGTCCGCGGCGCATCGGCGGGCTCAGCAACGTGGTCGCCGTTGCCGCTTCGTGGCATACCCTCGCGCTGACTGCGGACGGGCAGGTCTACGCGTGGGGCCGCAACACCGATGGCCAACTCGGGAACGGTCGTTTCGGTCTGGAGGAGAAGGAGCCGGTCCCGGCCCGGGTTGCCGTTCTCGCCGACATTGTCGCTGTCTCGGCCGGGTGGGACCACAGCCTCGCGTTGACGCGCTCTGGTCAGGTCTACGCGTGGGGCAGCCGTTCGCACGGGCAGCTCGGCGATGGAATCCGCAAGACGGGACAGCCCGCGGCCGAGCCGATGCTCGTTCCCGGCCTAGCCGACATCAAGGCGATTGCCGCCGGCGGCCAGCACAGCCTCGCGCTCCGGAAGGACGGCACGCCCTTCGCATGGGGCAGCAATTGGAATGGACAGCTTGGGAACGGTAAGCTCAGGGCCGGCACGCACAGCGCCGTGCCGCAGCCGGTGTGTGGCCCCGACGGCAAGGGAGTGTTGGCGAACGTGACCGGCATCGCGGCCGGCGGACTGCACAGCGTGGCGGTGACACGCGATGGTCAGATCTACGCCTGGGGATATAACGGCACCGGACAGATCCCGTGCGGCTCGCGCGGCGGCTTCTGGGGCGACAAGGGGCTGCGCGACGTGCCGCTGCCGACGGCCGCGCTCGTCGGCGGAGCGAAAACGGCAAAGCCCGCACAGGGCAGCGCAGTGGCGGCCGGCTACGAGTCGACCTGTGCCCTGACCAGTGAGGGAAAGGTGTTCACGGCGGGCTGGAGCATGTACGGCGAATTGGGGTCCGGCTCGTCCGGCGGAAACCGCGACACCTTCGGTTCGGTGCTCACGGGCAGGCCGGTGATCTGGGAGCGGCCGAAGCCCGGTGTCTGGCGGCCGACGCTGGTATACCGTTACACCGACGAGGCCCACGTGAAGGAGGGCCTCAAGGATCTGGAGGTGGCGGACGCGTTCAAGGGCCCGGCGCTGACGGTGAGCGCCGCCTCTGCGTCAGCGGGCGGCGCCAGCAGCGGACGGATCGCGCGCAACGCCGATAACATCGAGACGCAGGCGACGTTGATCTATCCGGCGCAGGCCGAGGCCGGCAAGCCGTTGTCGTGCCTGTTTGCGCGGCTGATGTTCGGGGCTCACGAGGGCGACAACGATTTCGCGACGCAGGTCCGGCTCCGTTGGACAAACGCCGAATCGGGCGAGACCGTCGACATTCCTCTCGATACCGGCGCACGCGCCGGCGCGGGGATACTGCCGCCGCTCGCCGACATTGTCACCCTCGCGACGGGGATGCATCACGCCCTCGCCCGCGACCGGGCCGGCGACCTTTGGGCGTGGGGCCACAACGGCTTCGGTCAGGTCGGCGACGGCAGCGTGACGGACCGCACGGTGGCGCAGAAGCTTGCCCCGTTTGACGAGACTGCCCGTCCGCTTCCGCCGACGCCACTGCCGATAGAAGCCGCCGACGCCACGCCGCCGCCCGGGGACAAGGTCACCAGCGTCCGCGCCCTGGGCGCGGTCGGTGACGGGATCACGCTCGACCAGCCGGCTCTGCAGCGGGCGATCGACGAATGCGGCAGGCAGGGCGGCGGGATCGTCTGGTTCCCGCCGGGGACGTATCTCACCGGCACGCTCGAACTCCGTGACGGCGTCCGGCTCCACCTCAGCGCCGGCGCGACGATTCTCGCCGCGACCAATCGCGACCACTACCCGAAGGCCGCGCTGATCAGTGCCGCCCATGTGAGCGGCATCGGGGTGTCCGGCCAAGGCGTGATCGACGGGCAGGGACATTTCGTCGGCGCGCGGGACTGGCGGCACTACGTCGTTCTGTTTGAAGACTGCAGGGACGTGCGGGTGGAGGGGGTCAGCACGATAAACTCCGGCTGCTGGACCGAGCACTGTATCCGGTGCATCGGCTTGACGATCCGCAACGTCACCGTCCGCAGCCTCCGCCCTGGCCGCAACAACGACGGGATCGACCTGTCCGGCTGCGAGAATGTCCGGATCGAGGGGTGTACCGTCATTTCCGACGACGACGCGATCGTGATCAAAAGTCAGTCGGCCGAACGGGTGAACCGCAACATCGAGGCGGTCAACAACGTCTGCCACACCTATCGCGGCGCATTTAAACTGGGCACAGAGACGCGCGGCGCGTATGAGAACATCGTCTGCCGCGATCTGACTTGCTACGGCGCAAAAGCGCTTGAGCTGTACTCGGTGGACGGTTCGGAAGTGAACGGTGTCGATGTGGAAAACGTCCGCGCGTATGATGCGTTGATCGCGCTCAACATTAAACTTGGCGCGCGTCTGCGGCCCTCCTATTGGGCCAAAGGCCTCGAACCGAAGGTCGGCTGTCTCCGCAAGGTGCACATCCGGAACGTGACGGCCGAGATCGGCGGGCGGTCGTGGCGCGAAGTGCTGCTCGATCACAACATCACCGATGCCGAATGGGCCACAGGACAGCCGGAGGCTCCTTACGACAGCTGCATTTCCGGCTTGCCGGGCCAGCTTGTCGAGGACGTGTCGATTGACGGCCTGCAGGCGCGTGTTCCGGGCGGGGCCGACGTCGTTCCCGATGTTGCGCGCATTCCCGAAAACCCCGACATTTATCCCCATGGCGGAAACTTCGGCGTGTTGCCGGCCTATGGTCTTTTCGTGCGCCACGCCAAGAACGTGACAATCCGCAATGCGGTCATCGAAACCGCACGGCCCGATGCGCGGCCGCCTTTCGCCTCGTTCGACGCGCCGGGCCTGAGCATCGAGTAGCGCAAGATGAAACGCCCCCGACCGTGTAATCAGGTTTAGCGGTTCGCCAGCAGGTCCGCGATCGCGTCGGCGGCGCGGGCCGAGGCGTTGCCGGCCCCGAGCAGCGCGTTCGTCTCGTCGAGCGCGGCAAGGGTTCTTGTCCGCGCCGCGGCGTCGGTCAGATACCGGTAGAGGAGCTCCGCCAGCCGCTCCGGCGTGAAGCTGTTTTGCAGGAGCTCCGGCATGACCTCGCGTCCCGCGATGATGTTCACGAGCCCGAGATGTTTGATGCCCTTGACCATCAGACGCGCGATCAGGTACGTGACCCGGCTCGCGGTGTAGACCAGAATTGTGGGGCAGCGCATGAGGCTGGCTTCCAGCGTGGCCGTGCCGGAGGCGACGGCCGCGACGTGCGCCTGCAACATGACCTGCCGCGCCTGTCCATCCGCGAAGGCGAGGCGTTGGGGCTTGACCGGCGCGGCGTCTGCGACGGACTCCCCGAGCGCGCGCATCTTGGGGGTCGGCGCGGGGATGATGAACGAGCAATCGCCGCCGAGGCGCTGTTCCAGCAGCGCGGCGGCGGCGAGGAGACGGGGCAGGATGCGGGTGATCTCGCTCGTGCGGCTGCCGGGCAGCAAGGCGATGCGGTGCGCGCCTTGCCACGGCAACGCGGCCTGCGGGGCGGCGCGCGACTCGGCGGCGCGGTCCACGAGCGGGTGGCCGGAGAAGACCGCTTTGAGCGGCGTGCCTTTGAAGAGCGCGGGCTCGAAAGGAAAGATGCAGAGCAACAGGTCGAGCATCTTGGCGATTTTCGGGATGCGGCTGCGGTGCCAGGCCCAGACCTGCGGGCAGATGTAGTGGACCGTCTTGCAGCCGTGATCGTGCGCGAACTTGGCGAGCCGCAGGTTCATCCCCGGATAGTCTACGGTCAGCACGAGGTCCGGATGCCACGCGAGGATCTCGCGTTTCATGCGCGTGATCATGCCGAGCAGGAAGGGGAGGTTCTTGAGCACCGGCGTGATGCCGATGATCGCGATGCGGTCGGTGTGGTAGAGCAGTTCCGCGCCTTCGGCGCGCATGGCGTCGCCGCCGAAGCCGCGGAACTCCAAGGGGCCGGGCAGGCGTTCGCGCAGCGCGCGCATCAGCGCGGCGGCGTGCATGTCGCCGCTGACTTCGCCGGCGCAGATCAGGATGCGCAGAGGTGTGTTCGGGGCGGTCATGGGTGCTGTTGCCGCGAGGGGCGGAGAGGCGCTGCGGGGAGGCCGGAGTCGAGGCCGATCACGGCGATGTGGAGGCGGTTGGCTGCGGCGATGACTTTGGCCCTTTCCAGCATGACGAGCCGGCCGGCCTGGTAGGCGAGCGCCGAGACGCCCGCCTTGCGCAGGGCCGAGATGGTGGCCTCGCCGATCACGGGGATGTCGAAGCGCATGTCGTGGCCCTCTTTGGCAACCTTGATGACCACCGCGCCTTTGCCGCCGAGTTTGCCGCCGCGGCGGATGGCCTGGTTGGTGCCCTCGAAGGCCTCGACGGCGAGGATCATGCCGTCTTTCACGAGCAGGGTCTGGCCGATATCCATGCCGCAGATGTCGCGGGCAACCCGGTGGCCGATGGCGATGTCGCGCGTTTCGCGCTCGTCCGGCGCGCGCTCCGTCTGTACGCCCGCGCCGGGGATGAAGTCGTCCATGTAGCAAGAGGCGGGGTACACGGGGATCTGGATCTTCTCCATCTCTTCCGCGATCTTGCCGAAAATGGTATGGGCGTTTTTGACGGGCAGCGTCCTCAGCCACGAACGGGCGAGATCGTCGAAACGGGTGCGGAAGAGGGCGAGGGGCGTGATCTGGCCGGCCATGAGCCCGCCGGTGAAAGAGCGCCGGGCGGCCCAGTCGAAGATGGCGCGGACCTCGCCGACACCGAACCAGGCCGACTCGTCGGCGAGGGCCACGGTCGCGCGGGCGGTCATGCCCCGGATCGCGATGATGGAGATGTGCTTAACGCCCGCTTTGCGCGCGCCCGCCGCGATGCAGGCGGGGTAGGTCCCGCTGCCCGCCACAATCAGGAGTTTGTCTGTCACGTCTTGTGCCATATCGATGCGTCGGATTATAGCGGAAGCCGGAAGCGTGCGGCAAGGCGCAATGCGCTTTTTACGGGGCTTGCTACGGGGGACGGATGTCCTGTGATCGCCGTCTTGAGTAGCTGATAGCAGGTGTGGTAATATTTATAAATAAACGTTGATTTCTTAAGGGAGGGCTTATGGCTGAGAAGAAATTGTTCGCAGTGGATCTGGGCGCGTCGGGCGGCAAGTGTTTCATCGGATTCTTCGGGGACGGCTCGTTTCGCATGGAAGAAGTCCACCGCTTCGCGCACGAAGGCGTGACCTATTTCATGCCGGACCGCACCGGCGCGGTGACGGAGCGGACGTACTGGGACGACACCTATATCTATCAGAACATTGTCAAGGGCCTGCAGGCCGCGCGGCGGAACTTCGGCCCCACGCTGGACGGCATCGGCATCGACACCTGGGGCGCGGACGGCCATTTTCTCACGCAGGACGGCGACGTGCTCGGCAAGGTATACTGTTACCGCGACCACCGCCTCGACACCATGTGCGACGAGGTGAAGGCGCGCATCGACGCCGAACGCGTCTACGCGATCACGGGCAACCATTTTCAGCCGTTCAACCAGTCCAACCAGCTCCTGTGGGTGGCGACGCGCCGGCCCGAACTGCTCAAGCTGGCCAAGGTCTATCTGCCGATCCCCGCGCTCTTCTACTATTACCTCGGCGGCTGCACGCAGGTGGACTCCACCTTTGCCAGCGTGACGCAGATGATGGACGCCAAACGGTGCAAGTGGAGCTCCGAGATGCTGAAGGCGCTGGGTATCCCGAAGAAGCTGATGCCCGAGATCGTCAAGCCGGGGACCCGGATCGGCAAGCTCCAGCCCAAGCTGGCGGGGTACTGCGGGCTGAACGAGGTGGATTTGATCGCGGTCGGTTCGCACGACACGGCCAGCGCGTTCGCGGCCGCGCCGGTGAAAAATCCCAAGAAGGCGCTGATCATCAGCTCCGGCACGTGGTCTTTGGTCGGCAAGCTCATCAAGAAACCGGTCACGTCGCCCGAAGCGATGCGCCACGGCCTCAGCAACGAGGGCGGCATCGGCAACACGCGCTTCCTGCGCAACTGCATGGGCACGTGGATCGTGCAGGAGCTCCTGCGCGTGTGGGAGATCGCGGACGGCAAGCGCATGGAATGGAAAGAGGTGGACGCGATCACGCCCGCCGCGCCGGCCTTCACCGCCTTCATCGACCCGGACGATAAGCGCTTCTATAATCCCGCCAACATGGAGCAGGCGATCCGGTCCTTCATCGCCGAGACGGCACAGCAGGCGCCGTCGGACCGCGGCACCGTGTTGCGCTGCGTCTACGAGAGCCTCGCGCTCAAGTACCGGTATGTGAACGAGACGATCAACCGCGTGACCGACACGGAGACCGAGGTGGTCCACATCGTCGGCGGCGGCAGCAACAATCCGCTGCTCAACCAGTTCACGGCCAACTCGGTGGGCGTGCCGGTGCTGGCGGGGCCGAAGGAGGCGACGGCGGTGGGCAACCTGATGGTGCAGGCGGTGGGCGCGGGCATCATTCCCGACCTTAAGGCCGCGATGCCGTTCATCAAGTCGGCTTTTCCGATCGCCACCTTCAAGCCGCAGGACACGGCGGCGTGGGATGCGGCGTACGTCCGTTTCGCCAAGCTGCTGAAATAGCGGTTGGCGCATTTCCCCATTGGTAATCGGACGGGGGATAGGATAAACTGTCTCCTTTCGGCCGGCGGAGCGCGCGCTCTGCCGGCCCGATGAAAGGATTAGAACGATGAAACTGCGCCTCTTTTTTTCTGCCGGCCTGACGCTGATGGCGGGCATCGGCTGGGCCCAAGGGCTTCCCGTCAAGAAGAACCCTGCCGTCCTCCTCGACGGCGTTGCCGCCTATGTCAACTCGGAGATGATCACGATCGCGGACGTGATGAGCGAGGTGCGCCGCAGCCCGTGGGCCGACACCGCGCCCGAGCTGCGTGAGAAGCGTTTGCGCGAGCTCTATACCGCCACGCTGAACGCGCTGATCGACCGCAAGCTGATCCTCGCCGCCGCGCAGAAATCGAAGATGGAGCTGCAGCCGTGGGCGGTGGACAACCGGGTCAGGGAGATCGTGGCGAACAATTTCGACGGCGATCAGACCAAGCTGCACAACCTGCTGGCCGACCGCAAGATCGCTTTCGAGGAGTGGAAGAAGAACATCGAAGAGGACCTGATGATCACCGCCATGCGGTATCAGCAGGTCGAGAAGCGCGTCGCGCCGACGCCGTCCGAGGTGCGGGCCGAATACGAGGCGAACAAGGGCCGCTATCAGACCGAGGCCGCGACGGCCGTCAGCATGATCATTCTGGACCCTCCGGGGCAAGGCGATGAGTCGTTGGAGGTGCGGGCCGGGAAGATCGCGGAGGGGCTGAAGGCCGGCACGTCCTTCGCGTCGTTGGCCAAGACCTATTCCAAGGACGCCAAGGCGTCGAACGGCGGATCGTGGGGCAAGGTGAATCCCGAGGACGTGTTCCGCAAGGAAATCGTTGAGGCGCTGGGCAAGCTGAAGCCCGGCGAGACCTCGCAGCTGGTGGTGCTGGACGATTACGGCTATATCGTCCACAAAGACGAGCAGCAGGACGCGCGCGCGCTGACATTCGAAGAAGCGTCTCCATACGTCGAGAGCCATTTGCGTATGCGTCAGGCGGAGAAGATCTACAAGGAATGGACGGACCGCTTGCGCGCCGAGGCGTATATCAAAGTCTTCGAACTGCCCGCCGTAAAGTGAGGCTTGCGTGAATCTCACTTCGCCTTCTCAGGTCAAGGCCTGGTGCATCGAGAACGACTTCCACCCGAACAAGACACTCGGCCAGAATTTCCTGATCGACCGCAACATCCTCGAGGCGATGGTGGATGCGTCCGGCGTCCGTCCGGGAGATCACGTGTTGGAGATTGGCCCGGGGCTGGGCGTCCTGACCGAGGCGCTGTTGGCGCGCGGCGTCCGGGTGACCGCCGTCGAAAAGGATTCCCGCCTCGCCGCCCGTCTCGCGTCGGCCTTGGAAGCGCCGTCCGGCTTGCGGGTGATCGGGGCGGACGCGCTGGAGCTCGATCTCGACACGCTTCTGGCCGAAGGCTTCGCGGCCTGCGTGTCCAACCTGCCGTACTCGGTCGGCACGCGGATCCTGTTGGAGATCGCGTTGCACCCCCGTGCGCCGCGCAGCATCACGGTGCTGGTACAGACCGAGGTGGCGGAACGCTTCGCGGCGCGGTGCGGAGAGGATGCGCGCGGCCAGGCCGGCGTCTGGCTGCAACTCGATTACGACGTGCGCCTCGTGCGCGAGGTGAAGGCCTCGTGCTTCTGGCCGCGGCCCGAGGTGGGGTCCACCATTGTGCGCTTGGACCGGCACGGCTGCGATCTGGCGCCGGAGGAGCGCCGCTGGTTCTTTGAACTCACCCGTTACGCCTTCATGCATCGCCGCAAGCAGCTCGGCGCGTCTCTGCGCAAGGCGCCCGTCCCCATCGGGCGGAGCGAGGCGGCGCTCGCGGCGCTTTTCGACGCGGCCGAGATCGGCCCTCAGGCCCGTGCCGAACAGGTGTCAGACGGACAGTGGCAGCAGCTGGCCCGGGCCTTCGCGGCGGCCGGCATTTAAAGTTTTTAGGTTTTTCAAAAACACGCTTGCGTTGGGCGGCGGGTTTTTGATAAAGTTCCAACACTTTTGAAATTCATGGGGCGGTAGCTCAGTTGGTAGAGCATCACGTTCGCAACGTGGGGGTCAGGAGTTCGAATCTCCTTCGCTCCACCATGATAAAAGAAGGCCGCCGGAATCGGCGGCTTTTTTTCTTTGGTATATGCAACTTTCAGTTAAAGATGCGGCCACCTTTCTGAACGTTTCCGATGAAACGATCTACAAGTGGGTCAGGCAGAACGAGATCCCTTCCCACACGGTCAACGAACAGATCCGTTTCAACCGGGCCGAACTGTTGGAGTGGGCGACCGCCCGGAATGTTCACGTCTCGCCCGATTTGTTCAACGCGGGCGAAGCGTGTAAATCTTCGTTGCCGACGCTTGCCGAGGCGCTGAAGGCCGGCGGGGTGGCTTACCGCGTCGGCGGCGAAGATCAGCCGTCGGTTTTGCGGGCCATCGTCGATTTGCTCAAACTGCCGGAAACGGTGGACCGCGAGTTCCTCTACCAGATTCTGTTGGCCCGCGAGAGTCTGGGGTCGACCGGCGTCGGTGACGGTGTCGCGATTCCTCACGTGCGGAACCCGCTGGTTTTGCACGTTTCCGAGCCGGTCGTCACGCTCAGTTTTCTTGAGACCCCCATCAATTTCCATGCCGTTGACGGCAAGCCGGTCAACACGCTGTTCACGCTGATCTGCCCCACGGTCAAGATCCATCTGCACCTGTTGTCCCGGTTGGGGTTCGTTCTGCATAATCCATCTTTCAAGGCGGCGCTTAAAAAGCAGGTCTCCTGCGATGAGCTGATGTCTGAATTGGCGGCCGCTGAAGCCATGATTCAAGGATAGGACCACAACCGAAAGGCCCCTCGTGTTTCTTGACCTGACCATTCTGGCGATTGTCCTGGCGGTCTGCAGCGGACTGCCAGGGCTTTTCTTGCCACGGTCGACGGTCTGGGGGGAGCGGATCGCTGCCGCGTTCATGGTCTTTGCTGCGATTGCGGGGCTTGCGGGTGCGGTGGGGGGGGGCTGCAGTCGCGGGGCCGCGACAGGTTTTTTCCCTTGGCCGGCGGCCGGCCATGGTGTGGTGGGCCTTGATCCGCTGAGCGCTTTTTTCCTTGTCCCTGTTTACCTGATGGGCGGCCTCGGCCCGATTTACGGACTGGGCTACTGGCCGCAGCGTCGACACATGGGAAACGGGCGCAAGTTGCGGCTCTTCTGGGGGCTCATGGTGGCGGGAATGGGGCTGCTCATCATCAGCCGCCACGGGCTGATTTTTCTTTTGGGTTGGGAATTCATGGCGCTCTCGGCTTTCTTTCTGGTTTCCACAGAAGATTTCCGTGCCGAGAGCCGTCAGGCGGGGTGGGTCTATCTGATTGCCACGCACGTGGGCACGCTGACGCTTTTTGCCCTTTTCGCGCTGTGGCGGCACGCGACCGGTTCCTATCTGCTGCAGCCCGCCGGGCCCGATCTGAGACTGGGGATGATGAATCTCTTTTTCGTCCTGGCCCTTCTGGGGTTCGGGCTCAAGGCCGGTGTCATGCCGCTCCACTTCTGGCTGCCCGGCGCGCATGCCAACGCGCCCAGTCACGTTTCGGCCATGCTTTCGGGCGTCGTACTCAAGACCGGCATTTACGGGCTGGTGCGCTGGCTTTCGCTGTTGCCCGATCCGCCGGCTGCCTGGGGCGGCTTTATCCTCGCTTTGGGCGCGATCAGCGGTCTGCTGGGCGTCGTTTTCGCCATCGGGCAGCACGACCTCAAACGGCTGCTGGCCTATCACAGCGTCGAGAACATCGGCATCATTCTGATGGGGCTTGGCGTGGCGCTGCTGGGGCGTTCGGCCGGACGTCCGGAGTGGATTGCCCTAGGCTTGGCCGGCTGTCTGTTGCATGTCTGGAACCATAGTTGCTTCAAATCTCTGCTCTTCTTGTGCGCCGGGGCTGTGGTTCATGCCGCGCACACGCGTCAGATCGACCGCTTGGGCGGCATCGCCAAAGCCATGCCTTGGACCGCGGCGTTTTTCCTGACCGGCGCTGTGGCCATCTGCGGCCTGCCGCCGCTGAACGGTTTCGTGAGCGAGTGGTTCGTTTATCTGGGGCTTCTGAAGGGCGCGCTGGTCTCGGGCAGCAGCTGCATGGCGACGCTGATCGGTGTCCCGGTGCTGGCGATGATCGGGGCGTTGGCGGTGGCCTGTTTTGTGAAAGTCTACGGGGTCGTGTTCCTGGGCGAACCGCGAACCCGCGCCGCACGCCGGGCCCTCGAGGTGCCGTTTTCCATGCGTCTGCCGATGGGCGTGCTCGCGTCGTGTTGCGCGCTGATCGGCGTTGCGCCGTTGCTGGCCGCTCCCGCTCTGGATGCGGCGACCGCCTGTTGGCTCGCCGGCGAGGGGGGGGGCGTGCCGTTGGCCTGCATCGCACCGCTGGGGATGGTCAGCGTCATGGCCCTCTCGCTGATTGTTTGTGCGGCGGGGCTGACGGTCCTTCTTGTCCGCTGCGCCGCCGCGCCGCGCTCGGGGCTCACGTGGGATTGCGGCTATGCCGAGCCGACCAGCCGGATGCAGTATACGGCGGGATCCTTCGCGCAGATGATCGTGCTGCTGTTCCGCGGCGTGCTCCGGCCCAAAGGGCGGTTGCCGCACATGACCCGCCTGTTTCCGCAGGAAACCCATGTTCACAGCCACGTGGATGATGCGGTGCTGGACCGTGTCCTTCTGCCCGGGGGGCGGCGCATCGAAGAGTGGTTCGCCTGGTTCCATCGGTTCCAGCGCGGGCTGACGCAACACTATGTGCTTTACATCCTGCTGACGCTCCTCGCATTCCTGTGCACGCTGTTCTCTTTCAGACAGTTCGTCGCCCAATGGTTCACGCGTTAAGGATCTTAAAAAGGTTTCTGTTGCCGATGAATGTTTTGACCTTCCTTTTGGCGGCGATCGCTTTGCTGGGGCTCAGCGGGCTTCCGGCCTGCCTGTTGTCGCCGCGTTCCTCGACGGGGCAACACATCGCCACGGGGATGATGGCGGCGGGCAGCCTGCTGGGGCTGGCGTGTCTTGCTGCGGTGCTCGCGGGCCATGCCGCGCCGGCGTTGAGCTGGTCCTGGAGAATTCCCCAAAGCCTCTTTGCGGTGGGCGTGGATCCGGTTTCCATCCTGTTTCTCTTCCCTGTCTTTATTGTGCCGCTGCTCGGTTCGGTTTACGGGCTGAGCTATTGGAAGCAAGCCGAACACCCGGCGAACGGGCAGCGCGTGGGGCTCTTCTACGGCGTTCTCGCCGGCGGCATGGCGCTGGTGGTGATTGCGCGGGATGGCGTTCTTTTTCTGATCGCGTGGGAGCTGATGGCCATCGCCGCCTATTTCGCGGCGACAGCCGAGGACGATAAGCCGGAAGTCCGGCGTGCCGGGTGGATCTATCTGATCGCGACGCATATCGGAACGCTGTGCCTGCTGGCGCTGTTCGCGTATTGGAGGTATGTGACCGGCTCCTTTTTCTTGGAGTCCGGGCGCGTCATTCCGGTCGAGGAGGCCAGCGTCATGTTCGTGCTCGCGCTGGTGGGCTTCGGTTTCAAGGCGGGCCTGATGCCGCTGCATGTCTGGTTGCCCGGAGCGCACGCCAATGCGCCCAGCCACGTGTCGGCTGTGATGTCGGGCGTGATGCTGAAGATGGGCGTGTACGGGATTGTCCGCACGACCGCGCTGCTGACTTCCGGCGCCGCGTGGTGGGGGCCTGCGGTGCTCGCGGTCGGCGCGTTCACCAGCGTGGCGGGCATCGCTTTCGCCATCGGGCAGCGGGACCTGAAACGGCTGCTGGCGTACAGCAGCATCGAAAACGTCGGCATCATCGCGATGGGATTGGGTCTGGCGTTGATTGGCCGCTTTCAGGGCTGTGCCGCGTGGGTGCTGCTTGGGTTGGGGGGCGCTCTGCTGCACGTCTGGAACCACAGCCTGTTCAAGTCGCTTTTGTTCTTCAACGCGGGCGCGATCATCCACGCTGCAGGGACGCGCGAGATCGACCGGATGGGCGGCCTTGCCAAACGGCTGCCCGTCGTGATGGCGCTCTTCGCCGTGGGCGCGGTCGCGATCTGCGCGCTGCCGCCGCTGAACGGTTTCGCCAGCGAGTGGCTGATCTACGTCGGGCTGTTCCGGACTTTGGGGGGCGGCGCGGAGACGGGAACGCCCGCGGCGGCGTTGGCGGCCGTGGCGCTGGCCATGACCGGCGCGCTGGCCGTGGCGTGTTTCGTCAAGGTGCTGGGCGCGGTCTTTCTCGGCGCGCCGCGCAGCGAAGCGGCCGAGCACGCGCACGCGCCGGCCGCGACGATGGTGGCCCCCATGGCCGTTCTCGCCTGCGGCTGCGCGGGCATCGGCTTCTTTCCCCTGCTGACGATGCCGTTGCTCGAGTCTGCCGCGCGGATGTGGACGGGACACGCCGAACTGGGGGCGATCGCCGGCCTTGTTCCGGTCAGGCAACTGACGGTGGCCGGATTCGCGCTCGCCGCCTTCGTCGGCGCCGTGGCTCTGATATTGAAAATGGCGCTGCGCCAGCAGACCGTCCGGACGGGACTCACGTGGGATTGCGGTTACGCGCGTCCGACGGGACGCATGGAGTACACGGGCTCTTCGTTCGGCGATTCGCTCGTCAATCTGACCACGTTTCTTCTGCGGCCGAAGAAGTTCCGGACCTCCCTGCGCGGACTCTTCCCGCGGCCTTCCGGGTTCAAGAGCCTGGTGCCGGATACGGTGCTTGACCGGCTGGTGACCCCGGTCTTTAAGGCGGTCGGGCAGGCCTTGCCCCGGTTGCGGGTCTTGCAGCAGGGCCAGACGCACGTGTACGTGCTGTACATCCTGATCATCATGATCGTGCTGCTCGTTTGGGGAAGCATGGGGAGTTAGGTTTATGATCGATACCGTCTTGCATGTGGTCGTTTTGTTGCTGTTGCCGCCCCTTTTGCTGGGCGTCATCACCAAAATCAAGGCCTGGTTCGCCGGGCGCGTGGGCGCGCCGGTCCTTCAGCCGTACTATGATCTCGCGAAGCTGATGCGCAGGGGGCTGGTGCTGAGCACCACCACGACATGGATGTTCCGCGCAGGGCCCATCGTCACGCTGGCGACGGTGCTGCTTGCCGGGCTGCTGATCCCGATCGGCGCGGCCGATGCGCCGGTGGCCTTTGCGGGCGACTTGATTCTCTTCGCCTATCTTTTCGGCCTGGCGAGGTTCTTCACGACGTCCGCCGCGCTGGACACGGGGTCGGCGTTCGAGGGCATGGGGTCGGCGCGCGAAGTGACGTTCGCCTGCCTCTCCGAGCCCGCCCTGTTCTTCGCCCTCATGGTGCTGGCCAAAATCTCGGGGTCGATATCGCTGACCTCCATGCTGCACGCTCCCGCGAGCACGCTTTCGGCCGGCGTCGCCGCGCCGCTGGTCCTGATCGGGATCGGCCTGTTCATTGTGCTGTTGGCCGAGACCTGCCGTATTCCGGTCGACGATCCCACCACGCATTTGGAGCTGACGATGATTCACGAGGCGATGGTGCTCGACCACAGCGGTCCGCTGTTCAGCGTGATTCTCTACGCGTCCGCCGTAAAATTGTTCGTGCTGGGCACCGTTCTGCTCCACGTGATCGTCCCGTTCGAATTCGGCCGGGCGTGGCTGGATTGGCCGCTGTACGTAGTGGAGATCCTGGGGCTGGCGGCAGTGATCGGCGTCGTGGAGTCGATCATGGCCCGCCTTCAGATGCGGCACGTGCCTTACTTGCTGGTCGGCGCCATGCTTTTCTGCGGCTTCGGATTCATTCTGCTGATAAGGTAACGTCATGACTAATCTGCTGAACTCAATTCTCGTGATCGTGCTGATGCTGAACCTCTTCGCGCTGGGGACCAGCCGCATCGTTTCGGTCATCCGCACCGTCTCCATTCAGGGCGTGCTGTTGGGGCTGCTCCCGCTCTTGTCCCACGGGCATCTGTCGTTGACGGCCTTTCTGGCCATCCTGCCGACGATCGCGCTCAAAGGCGTGGTGATCCCGGGCATGATGACCCACGCGCTGCGCGACGTGAAGATCAAGCGTGAGGTGGAGCCGCTGATCGGCCTGCAGCCGACGGTTATCCTCGGCGCGCTGGGCACGGTGTTCGCGCTGCTGTTCGCGGACCAGTTGCCGCTGGCCACGCAGCATGCTGGCGCGCTGATCGTGCCGACCGCCATCGCGACGGTGCTGACGGGCTTCATTCTGCTGATCACCCGCTTCAAGGCGTTGACCCAGGTGATGGGCTACCTCGTGCTTGAGAACGGGATTTTCATTTTCGGCATGTTGCTGGTCGAGGCGATGCCGCTCGTGGTGGAGATGGGCGTGTTGCTGGATCTTTTCGTCGCGATTTTCGTCATTTGTATTATCGTCAACCAGATCAATCAGGCGTTTTCGTCGCTGGACACGCGCCGGCTGGTGTCGCTGAAGGAGTAGGCCATGGCGTTCCTCATAATATTCTTTCCTCTGCTGATGGCGGCCCTCGCGGCGGCGGTCCCCTCAAATCGCCTGCGGCCTTGGCTGTTGCCGGTCACGGGTGCCGCGCACCTGGCGCTGACCGTCTTCACGCTTGCGCGGCCGGACCTGACGGTCAGCGCGGCGTGGCTGGTGCTCGATCCGCTCGGCAAGCTCATTCTGCTGGTGGTCAGCACCCTTTTCCTGTTCTGCTCGGTTTACGCGGTGGGCTACCTGCGCAACCGGGGCGAGCGGCCGAACCGAATTTTTTGCGTCTGCCTGATGACCTTTCTCGGCATCATGAGCCTCGTCACGTGGTCGCACCACCTGGGGCTGATGTGGGTGGCCATCGAGGGAACGACCCTGGTGACCGCGCCGCTGATCTTTTTTAACCATACGCAGCGCAGCATCGAGGCCACCTGGAAATACATGCTCGTGGGCTCCGTGGGCATCGCGCTCGCGCTGTTGGGCACTTTCTTCCTGGCTTACGCGGCTTTGCATGCGGGGATGGAGACCTCGCTGGTGTTGGAGGATCTGCTCACGCACGCGCCTCAGCTCTCCAAGCCGTGGCTCCACGCGGCGTTCGTGCTGCTGCTCGTGGGGTACGGCACGAAGATGGGGCTGGCGCCGATGCACACGTGGAAGCCGGACGCTTACGGTGAGGCCCCGGGCGTGGTCGGCGCCATTCTGGCCGGCGGTGTGACCAGTTGCGCGTTTCTCGCGATGTTGCGCACGTACCACATTTGCTTTGCGGCGGGCGAGGGCGCCTATGTGTCGCGGCTGCTGCTCTTCATGGGCCTGCTTTCCATGGCGGTGGCCAGCCTCTTCATGGTCGGCCAGCGCGATTTCAAGCGGATGCTGGCCTATTCCAGCGTCGAGCACATGGGCATTCTCGCGCTCGGCCTCGGCCTCGGCGCGCCGGCGCTTTTCGGCACCCTGCTGCACGTCGTGACCAACGGGTTGACCAAAGGCGTGCTCTTCCTCTCCGCCGGCAACATCCACCGCGCGTACGGCAGCAAGAACACCGAGCAGGTGTGCGGCGCGATGCGCCGGCTGCCGCTCTCCGGAACCCTTTTTCTCGCGGGCTTCCTCGCCATTACCGGGTCGCCGCCTTTTGGGCCGTTCATCAGCGAGTTCTCCATCCTCAACGGCGCGTTTGATGCGGGCCGGATGGCCACGGGCGGAATTTTCCTTTTCTTGTTGCTCGTGGTGTTTATCGGCATGGGCGCGACGGTCCTCAAGGTCGTGCAAGGGCGGGCTTCGCTCGAGGCCCGCAATACGCCTTACCGGGACACGTTTCTCACGGGGGCTCCGATTGTGGGGCTGATGGTTCTCGTGCTGCTCATCGGCCTCTATATCCCCGCGCCGCTCGCCGGGTTGATTCGCGATGCGGTTCTTTTCCTGGAGGGCCAGCCATGAACGATTCCCGTCCCGAACTCGCCACGCTGGCCAACGGCCAGGCGATCAAGCGCTCCGAGATCCCCGTGTTCGGCCCCGAGGTGTTCGGCCATGCCATTCTCGACGGCGTGGCCGCCCGTCAGCGGGTGAGCGCGTTGTTCGGCGCCGCGTCGCCGGTCCCCGGCGCGGTCCGGCTTTATGCGGTTCTCGCGGATGACGAGCAGAACCAGCTTTTCGCCGCGGCGACCGATATCGCCGGCGGCGAATTCGCTTCGTTGACGCCGCGCTGTCCCCAAGTCCACCTCTTCGAGCGGGAGATCGCCGAGCAATTCGGGTTGCGTCCTGTCGGACATCCGTGGTTCAAGCCGGTGCGGTATTGCCGCTCGTGGACCGGGCGGGACGCGTGGAGCCGTCCGGCCGACCAGCCGATCTTGCCGGCGGTGGGCGACTTCTATCGTGTCGACGGCGAACAGGTCCACGAGGTTGCCGTCGGCCCCGTCCACGCGGGCGTCATCGAGCCCGGCCATTTCCGTTTCCAGTGTCACGGCGAGCAGGTGTTTCACCTCGAGATCGCTTTGGGGTTCCAGCACCGCGGCGTGGAGGAGGCCTTGGTCGGCGGCCCTGACGCGCGCACGATCCATTTTTCGGAAACGCTGGCCGGCGACTCCACCGTGGCGCACGCCACCACCTACAGCCAAGTGACGGAAGCCTTGGCGGGATGCCAGACGAGCGCCCGCGCCCAGGCGATCCGGGGAATCGCCTTGGAGCTGGAGCGTCTGGCCAACCATATCGGCGACTTGGGTGCGTTGGCCGGCGATGTCGGCTATCTGCCCACCGCCAGTTTCTGCGGCCGCATCCGCGGCGATTTCCTCAACATGACGGCGCTGCTGTGCGGCAGCCGCTTCGGACGCGGCCTGATCCGTCCGGGCGGGATCGGATTCGAGATGGATGCCGAGCGCATCGCCGAACTTGGCCGCCGCCTCGATGCGGGCGAGAAAGACGCGGCGGTTGCGATCAATCTCCTGTGGCATACCCAGTCGGTCATGGCGCGGTTCGAAGACGTCGGCCCGCTGCCGCGCAACATCGCCTCCGAGTTGGGAATTGTCGGGCCTGCGGCGCGGGCCTCGGGACTCGAAAGGGACATCCGGCGCGACCAGCCGTCCGGCATTTTCTGCTTCTCCCACATCCCGATTTCCACCTGCGATACCGGCGACGTTTTTGCGCGCGCCTATATGCGCTGGCTGGATATTCAGCAGTCGGTCGGCTTTATCCGAGACCAGCTTAAAGCGTTGCCCTCGGGCGCTTCCCGCGTGCCGGTCAAGGCGATCGCTCCGGACAGTTTCGCGGTCGCGCTCAACGAGGGGTGGCGCGGAGAAGTCTGCCACGTGGCCCTCACCGATGCCCAGGGGCGCTTTGCCCGCTACAAAGTTGTGGACCCGTCGTTTCACAACTGGCCCGGACTCGCCTACGCGCTGCGCAATCAGGAGATTTCGGACTTTCCGATCTGCAACAAAAGTTTCAATCTGTCCTATTGCGGACACGATTTGTAAGGACAGGAGACAAAGCCATGGTCAAGGCGATCCTCGCCCGGCTGCAACAGAAACACCGCACGATGAAGTATCCCGACGGAGCGCCGCCGCCGTTGCCCGACCGTTTCCGCGGGCGGCCGCTGATCGACGCCGCAAAGTGCTCCGGCGGCTGCCGCGCCTGTGCCGACGCGTGCCCGACTGGCGCGCTCAGTCCGCAGGATCCCAGCCGCATCGATCTGGGGAAGTGCCTGTTCTGCACCGATTGCGCGAACGCCTGCCCTAAGCAGGCCATCACGTATTCCGGCAACTACCAGCTTGCGGCCCGCAACCGTGCCGACCTGATCGTCCCGCGCGAGCGGGAATCCCTGGAGGTCAAAGGCGCCGCGCTCGATGCGCGGCTCAGGAAAATTTTCGGACGGTCGCTGAAATTCCGGCAGGTCAGCGCCGGCGGATGCAACGCCTGCGAGGCCGATTCAAACGTGCTCGGCACGGTCGGTTGGGACCTGGGCCGGTTCGGCATCCAGTTCGTCGCGTCGCCGCGCCACGCCGACGGCCTTTGGGTCACGGGGCCGGTCTCGCAGAACATGGCGCTCGCGCTCAAGAAGACATACGACGCGGTGTCGGACCCCCGCATCGTCATCGCGGTCGGCTCGTGCGCGGTCTCGGGGGGCCCGTATCTCGGCCATGCGGCGGTCCATAACGGCGCCGACGCGGTCGTGCCCGTGGACCTCTACGTTCCCGGCTGCCCGCCGCACCCGCTCTCCATCCTCGACGGCCTGCTCCGTCTGATCGGCCGCATCGAAGACGGCAAACGTTAGGATGTCTGTCATGAGGATCACGCTTCTGAATGCCCAGCGCGGGTTCCGGCTCGATATGGCCGCTCTCAAGCGCTTGACATTGGCGATCGGCGCGTTGGCGCAGGCGCGGACGCCGGATGAGCCGCCGTGGCAGGACGTCACCGTCCACCTCCTGGACGACGTCGGCATCGCGCCCGTCAATGCCGCGATCATGGCCCACGCAGGGGCCACAGACGTGATCACGCAGCGCTACGAACCGGTCCCCGGCGAGCCGGACGGCTTGGTGGGGGAGCTGTTCGTCAACGTTGAGCGCGCCCGCCGCGCGGCGCCGAAACGCGGCGTCTGGTCCGCTGACCGCGAACTCGCGCTCTATCTTGCGCACGGCTTTGACCACCTGACCGGCGCGGATGATGCGACTCCAGCTGAACGCGCGCGCATGCGGCGCCGGGAATTGGGCTGGCTCAAGCGGCTTGCGTTGACAGCATTGTTTCAAACGGGTAAGCTGTAACGCCAACCGCACTGCAATGGAGATTTTGTTATGAACGGAGCGTTGCTGCTCGCGCTGTCGCTGGTACTTTTCGGGGCCGCTTATCATTTCTACGGCCGGTTCATCGAGCGGGTGCTGGGCGTCGATCCTTCGCGGCCGACTCCGGCCCACACGCACAAGGACGGCATCGACTATCTGCCGACGCATCCGGCGATCCTGTTCGGCCATCATTTCGCAAGCATCGCGGGCGCCGGTCCGATCGTGGGACCCGTTCTGGCCGCTCAGTACGGCTGGGTCGCCGTGGTCCTCTGGGTTGTGTTCGGCTGCATTTTCATCGGCACGGTGCATGACCTTGCCGCGATGTTCCTTTCGATCCGCCACCAGGGGCGTTCGATCGGCACGGTCATCGAGTCGCTCATGGGCTTCTGGGGACGCCAGGTTTTCCTTTTCTTCTGCTGGTTCACGCTGGTTCTCGTCGTGGCCGAGTTCACGCGCATTGTGGCCGCCACGTTCGTGGAGACTCCCGCGGTCGCGACGGCGTCTCTGCTCTTCATTCTGCTGGCGATCGGTTTCGGTACGCTCGTCTACCGCAGCGGGATGAACATCTTCAGGGCGTCGGTCATCTTCGTCCCCCTGACCTTCGCATGCGTCTATTTCGGCACGCTGGTGCCTCTCGACCTGGTCAAACAATTCGGGTGCGACGTTGCGACGGCCAAGCAGATTTGGGTCATCATTCTGCTGGGCTACTGTTTCGCCGCTTCGGTGCTGCCGGTCTGGCTGCTTCTGCAGCCGCGCGACTATCTCAATTCGTACCTGTTGTACGCGATGATGCTGTTGGGTTTCCTTGGAATCTTTGTCGCGGCGCCGCATATCCATCTCGATGCGTTCACCGGCTGGCTTGCGGTGAACCCGGATACCGGCAATAAAGACCCGCTGCTGCCGCTGCTTTTCGTCACGGTGGCGTGCGGCGCCTGTTCCGGTTTCCATGCGCTGGTCGCGACCGGCACGACGGCCAAGCAGGTCGACAAAGAGAGCCACATGCGGCCGGTGGCTTACGGCGGCATGTTGGTCGAAGGCGCGCTCGCCATCGTCGCGCTGATCGCCGTGGGCTGGATGACGCAATCGGAGTACAGCGCCGCGATGAAGGCGCAGGGGGCCGTGACGCTTTTCGCCAGCGGCGTGGCCGGGTTCACCGACAAACTCGGCATGCCCCATCATGCCGGCATCGTCTTCATCTCGCTGGCGCTGGCGGCTTTTCTGATGACCACGCTCGACACGGCCACGCGCTTGGCTCGTTTCACATGGCAGGAACTTTTTTTGCCGCGCGAGAAGGCCGGCGGCGAGCAGCCCGGCGAACTGAGCGGAAAGCCTTTGAGCCGGCTGTTCGCCAACCGTTACACGGCGACGCTCTTTGCGGTGGTGGCTTCGGGCTGGCTGTTGCTGGGCGGCGGGTCCAAGAGCATCTGGCCGATCTTTGCCTCGTCGAACCAGCTTTTGGCGGCGCTCACGCTATTGGGGACGGGACTTTGGCTGTTGCGCCATAAACGGCCGATCGCCATCGTGCTGGTCCCCATGATTTTCATGATTCTGACCAGCGGTTCCGCGGTCGTAACGATTTTCTGCCGCAGCTTGAACAAATGGCAGGCGCATGGCTTTAAGACGGGCGGCGTGACGACGATCACGGCTGCGATTCTGATCATCATGGCGGTCGCGCTGATCGTGTTGGGCGCCGTGAGTTTCAGGAAGTCGCTGAAGGAAAATCGCGAGGTGTAGCAAATGGCGAAGGAATTGGCGTTCGTTCTCATCAACCCGTATCCGATCCGCAAGTCGCGGACCGGCGGAATCATCGCACGCTATCTCGTGCGCACGGATCTCAAACTGGTCGGCGCGCGGATCATTGGCGCGTCTTCAGGGTTGGCCAACGAGTTTGCCGACTATCTGAAAAACTACGATCCGGACGATCCCGAGAAATGCGAGCTGTTCTCCCAGTACGTGCGACGCGCTTACACCCCCGACGAGGATTCCGGACGGCCGCACCGCTCCATGCTCCTGCTCTTTGAAGGGGAGGATGCGGTCCGTAAGATTTTCGAGGTGACCGGTTCCATCCGGCAGCAGTGGTGCAGCGGCCAGAGCGTCCGGGACACGTATGGCGACCTTGTGCGCGAGCCTAAGACCAATCGGGTGGAATATTTTGAGCCCGCGGTGCTGGTCGGCGCTAGCAAGAAGGTCGTCGGCGAGATTCTCGCGATCTGGCTCAAACACCTGCCGGAAGACGCCGGCATTGTGCGCGGCGCGATGGACGTGCCCGGCGGCGAGGATGTCCAGGAGACGCTGGTGATGCTCAAGCCCGACAACTGGAGGCAGCCATCGCTGCGCGCAGGCAACATTATGGACCTGCTCTCCAACTCGGGGCTGCGCATCGTCGGCGTGAAAAAGTTTTCCATGTCCGTGGCCCAGGCAGAGGAGTTTTACGGCCCCGTGCGTGATAGCCTGAAGAAAGTTTTCATGCGCTTCGGCGCGGACCGCGCGGCGCAGGCGCTTTCGCGCGAGTTCGGATTTCCTGTCGACGCCGCCCCGCTCGATGATCTGTGCGACTATCTCGCGCCGCTTTTCGCCGGACGCGAGTTTGAGAACATCGTGGAGTTCATGACCGGACGACGCCCCTCGAACTGTCTGCCTGAGGAGCGCACCTTGCCCGGCACCGAAGAATGCCTTGCCATCGTCTACGAAGGCGTCGATGCGGTGAACAAGATCCGCGATATCCTCGGCGCGACCGATCCGCTCAAGGCGCGTCCCGGTTCGATCCGGCGCGAGTTCGGCACCAACATCATGGTCAACGCCGCGCATGCCTCGGACTCGGTCGAAAACGCCCGCCGCGAGATGCGTATTCTCGACGTCGTGCACGATCCGCATTTCGAAGACCTGATCAAGGCGTATTACGCCTGATTTCTCCCTTTGGGCGCGTGGTGAAATTGGCATACACGCAGGATTTAGGTTCCTGTGCCGCAAGGCGTGAGGGTTCGACCCCCTCCGCGCCCACCATATAAGTTATAATGTTAATGTTAAGGCCATTATGGATAATATTTCGGCGGTTTAAGGTGTGCGCATAAGTCTTTAAAGTGCCCCCAGTCAGGCATATAGTGGCAGGGATTGGCGGCCAGTATGTCATCAGAATGCCAACAAGTTGGCCCTCCATAATGGGGTATCACCCTTTCCCTTTATTTCGGTCAGAAAGTACGTTGGGCAAAGCGCGAATGAAGGCGAAATCGATTTTCTTGATGGAGGCGTCGAATTGGTTCCACGGCACGGGGTGGGGCGGATGTGCGGAGGGAGGATGACGGGGGGTAGGTCCAGACGGTCAACCAGCGCTCGGCGCACCAGCGAACGTGCTCCATGCGCCCGAGGGTCTCGACTTGGTAGGCGGCGATGGTCTGGGGCTGGCGACTAGGGCGCATCCGCATGGGCCTTTCATTCTGGATTCCTGCTGCCGTCTGCTTCCTTCTGCCGATTGCCCGCGTGTCACCTTGACAGTTTGGACACCGCGTAGCCGAATTGCTTCAGCATGGCGGGCAGCCCTACGAATTGATCGCGGTCTTTCTCTTTCTCGCTCTCCGAAAGCGCTTCTAAACCGATGGCTTGAGGATTCTTGGGGTAGAGTTCAGATCGTTCGGCTTCGGTCAGCGCGCGCCACGGCAACAGGGCTGGGTGGCGTTTGGCTTGATTGTCGCGGTCTTTTCCATACGTCCAGCCCCCCTTGATCTTGTTTGACATCCACCGGTCGTGCTCGTTCTGCGCGAGGATCTCCAGCTCTTCATTCGGAAACGCCTCAATGCCTTGGCCCATTGTGTAAGGGGCGATGGTGTATCCGACACTGGCGAGTTTGGCGGGCATCTTCTTGGCGGCGTCCAGGTTGTCCTCCTTGAAATTCTCCGGAAGTTCATCGAACGGTTTCAAGGACGCGCTGGTTTTCTCGGCATCGTTGGACTTCTCGGCGTATTTGTAACCCCGCTCAATCAGCTTGTCGCAGTAGTTCATATGAATGGCTCTTGCGAAATCGAAGTATTTCGCTTCTTCAAGTTTCGAGACCAAGGTGAGAAACTCAAAGCCGTAGACATGTACATCGAGCTGGTGTGCCAGCGGCAAGCTGGAACGGTCAAAACGCAACTTGCCCGCAAGCGAGCTGGACATCACCAGCGATTCCATGGACCGGGCACCGTGCTTGTAATGCCCGACATGCAGGAGTGCGTTGAGCACATTTTCATCGATGTTCAGCGTCTTGCCGGCCAACAGGGTTGGGCAACCGCGTTCAAAGAGAGAACGCAGCAGCATGGCCCGGCGCACAATAAAGGCCGGGTCTTCCAGCTTGCTGCCGACCGGGTTGGGCCCCATGATATCGAGGTAACCGCGCAGGCGGCTGACAAAGTCAGGGCCTTTGGCCTCGCGGAATGTTGGGTCGCCCAGCCCCTTGTTGAAGGCGGATAACGAATTGCATGTGCCGCCTGCAAAAACGAAAATCGCCTTGCCGATCGGATGGGTTACCTGGCCCTCCAGAAACGTCCCGTCCTGCATGGGTTCGAGGAACCGACGCAGCCAGCCCAGACTGTTCGTGTCGAACTCGTCCCAAAAAATCAGAGGCAGTTTGCCTGAGAGGCCGATGTCGCGCACCTGGTGCAGGGCGTTGTTCAGGTCGTCGGACGATTGTGCCTGGAATTGTGACAGGTTGAAGGTCCGGATCTCAAGCGCCGCATTCATGCTCAGCGCCAGCTCTTCGGCCAAGGCCTTCACGCCGAACGACTTGCCGGATCCCGGGGGTCCGAACACAGCCAGTGAGACTGGCTTGCTGCCCGGTGTGCAGATGAACTCCGCGATCAGGTTGCGCACGCTGCGGTAATTCTCGATCTCCCGCCGGTCCGCCGTCTCGAACTTGCCGAACCGCGCGGTCGGCACGCCTTTCAGGGGAGCATCCGCGCCTCCTGTCACGATTCGCCTCGCCAGACCGGCCAGATCGTCCTTGCACTTCAAGATCGACCAGTCGCCGAACTCCTTTGAACTGCACGCGACCGGCATCGGCACGGGCACGCACGCCAGCGTGTCCGCCTTGCAGGTCTTGCAGCCCGCGCAGTCGAATGCTTTCAGCCAGCGTTCCGCCACGGCCTTCGCGATCACGGCGCAGGGGAAGGCCATGCGGCTCGGCAGTTTGTCGCCCGCTTTCCCGTAGCCGTCCGCGTGCAGACTCCGGAACGCATGGACTCCCGCATGCGCAGCCGCTACAAAGTCGGGCTGCTCCGGATTCTCTGTCAGGCATCGGACTACCGCTGCCGCCGTACAAGAAAAATAGCCCATCACTTGGCCCGGACGCTGGGCTTCCCAAGAACCTTCGACGGCCTGCGGGTCAAAGACGAGCCGAGCACGCTCCTCTTCTTTTTGGGTATCCGCCTGCGGATTCAGGATCAGTGTGCCCGCCGCCCCGAACGAGACGATGACGCGGGCGCAGGTCACCGCCGGCGTTCCTGTCAGCATCGACGTGCCGAACTTCTTGAAATTCAGGTCCCACAGAAGATCCTGCACCGTGCGCTCCCAGGAGATGCCCTTGCTGATCTGAGCGTCGCCTTGGCGCAGACCGTCGGCCGTACACAGCACGATCACGCGCTCGGAATGCTTGGACAGGAAATCGCGCCACAACACCGCCGTCAGATCGAGTCTCGATGTCTTCCAGACGATCCAGCGCGGCTTCTTTCCGCTGTCGAACCACTCTGGGCAAAAAACGGGCTTTTTGTCGAAGCCGAGCTGAGAATCATTGATGACCAGAATCTCAGGCGCGTCGCACGCGCACTCCAGTTCGGGGGTTGAATCGGTTCTGCTTAATCCAAGAAACCGCTCCACGCGCCAGACCTTCTCTTTGGCCTTTTTCACGTCCTTTTCGCCGTTGAAGCCGCGGTGCGGGGTCCATACCGTGTAGCTGCGGGAGAAGGGCGCCTGGTCATTGATCTGCGCCTCTTCCGGTGTCTTGGGCCCGCACACGGACCACTGGGCTTGTCCTTCTGTAGGTGACGGGGCCAACACCGCGCGGATCACATCGGTCAAGAGCGCGGCGCCGCCGCGCTCCCATGTGACACTCGCGTTATCCTGATCGTTCCATAATGCGGCCTCGGTCTTAAGGGCAGGCAGACGTGCGATGTTGCAGTCGAGCGTGGTATCTCCGATAACGCAGACGGTCTTGTTCTGTGTGCTCATTCGGGTTTTTGGCTCCTGAATTCTGACTTCATGACGGTCCATCTCTCAGTCGATGTTTCCATAACAGTAACATATGTCGTGTTTCGGGGTCACTGTGAAAACCTCGAAGGTCCGAAAATAGCTTACGAACAGATGATCCGTCTGATGTTGCCCTTTCCAGCTTTCCAGCTGTTGCCATTTCCAGCTTGCCGCAAAACGTAAATCTGGCTACGCTCTGTCTCATTCGCGCGTGCGCTCTAAACGGAGAGAAATGACGTATACGCGGTCAACATCCCATACGAGGATATGAAGTCCCGTTAAGAACAAAGCCCCAGCCACAGCGCAGCGGCCTCATGTTCCTTGCATGCGTGATCAGACCATTAACCATAAAGTGAACTAACCCGATGGTTTATCAAAAAAATGAGCGACCACGACACCAGCGCACAAGTACTGGCCCTGCATCAGCTGCAGCCATGAAGACAACCTCGCCGTGCTCGGCGACGGCAGCGGCGACCACATCCCGTGGGCCAACCGGCTCCACGAGCAACTCGAAACCTACCGCGTCCCCGAGGGCGACCGTACCTCCGCCACCGGCGAGCCCATGCCCGCGTGCTTCTTCCAAACCTTCCGCGACGAGGCCGAGGGCTGTTTCCTTGGTGCCCGAGAACAAGGCTTATCGACAATTAGCCTCTCAACCGTGAAGAACAACCCGAGGTGCGGATATTCGGAGTAGAATCGGCTTGCGAGATGACTAAAGGACTTGGTGGCATTATGCAGCAACGTGAATTGACTTTTCGTATTTTTGTCAGCTCGACGTTCAGCGATCTGAAAGCCGAGCGGAATGCACTGCAGGAGTACGTTTTCCCACGGCTACGCGAGTACTGCCAGACACGGGGAGCAAGGTTCCAAGCGATTGACCTGCGCTGGGGCGTCTCTGAGGAGGCCGCACTGGACCAGCAGACGATGAACATCTGCCTGGAGGAACTCCGCCGCTGCCAGCGAACCTCCCCCCGCCCCAACTTCATCGTCCTGCTTGGACAACGTTACGGCTGGTGCCCACTCCCGCCGCAGATCGCCGCCACCGAGTTTGAGCCAATCCGCGATCAGATCACCTTGCCGGACGACCAGGCGTTGTTGGCCCACTGGTATCGACGAGATGAGAATGCCGTACCACCGGAATACTGCCTGCAACCTCGTCCGGCTGAAGCAGGTAAAAAACTGTCGCAACATGAGCAGGAGGTCGCTTGCACATCCGAAGCGCGTCAATGGAACGAAACCGAAAGCCGGCTACGCGCCATCTTGTTAACGGGTGTGACCCGACTGGTTTGGCCCCTAACCGATGAGCGTCGGCTCAAGTATGAGGCTTCCGCCACACACCAGGAGATTCTCCATGGCGCGTTGCAGGTCAAGAACACCACTGACCATGTCTTCGGTTTCTTTCGCACTATCGAAAGTATCCCCCAAGATGCAAGAGCAGGTGATTTCCTTGACCTCGGACCTCAGGGACGACCAGATGTGCAGGCGCGCGCACGCCTTGAACGGCTCCAATCGGACTTGCGGTCGCGGCTGCCGAAAAATATTCTAAGCTACTCGTCAACGTGGAGCGGCAGCGGGCCGACCACTGACCATCTCCAACAGTTGTGTAAGGACGTGTATAATCGCATTCGTATGGTCATCGATGAAGAACTGCAGCGAAGGGATCGCTCCGATCCCGTGGATCAGGAAGTGCTCGCGCATCAGACCTTCGGCCAAGAGCGGGCGCGCGTTTTCATCGGGAGGCGTGATCAGCTTCAAGCGATTCAAAATTACTTGGATAGCGAAGGTCGTCACCCCCTCATCGTACATGGCTTGTCTGGTTCCGGCAAGTCGGCGCTGTTAGCCAGAGCCGTTGCCGATCACGAATCACGAGGTACAGCTCACGAAGTCATCGTCCGCTATATCGGTGCCACACCCGTGTCGTCGGATATACGGGCGCTGTTGGAAGGACTGTGCAAGGAGATCTCGCTGCGGTACGGAGGTGATGCCAGCACGGTGCCGATGGAATATAACAAGCTCGCGGTGGAGTTGACGAACCGGATGGCTCTGGCAACGGCAAAGAGGCCGCTCGTGTTGTTCCTCGACGCACTCGACCAGCTTTCCGAGGCTGATCAGGGCCGGAGCTTAGCCTGGCTGCCTGCTCAGTTACCGGAGCACGTGCGGTTGGTGGTCTCCACTCTTCCGGGCGAATGCCTGACGGCTCTGAAGCAGAGACAACTGCCGGCCGCAAGTTATGTCGAAGTCACGCCGATGAACCCGCAGGAGGGTGAGGAAGTGCTCACGGCGTGGCTTTGCGAGGCGCACCGCGTTTTGCGGCCGCAACAGCGCGATGACGTGCTGGCCGGATTCCGTGATTGTCCATACCCGCTATACCTTAAACTCGCCTTTGAGGAAGCGCGCCGCTGGAAGTCCTTTAACCCGATTAGAACTGAAGATTGCGCCGTGGCATCCGAAGAGCAAAAGTCTTCATACCCTCGACTTTCCCATGACATCCCCGGCATACTCAACGACATGTTTACCCGGCTCGAAGCCGAGCGGAACCATGGGCGGGTGCTGGTAAGCTGCGCCTTGGGGTATCTCGTCGCCAGCCGCCATGGTCTGACCGAAGGCGAATTGCTCGATGTGCTTTCGGCGGACCAAGAGGTGATGGCCGATTTCCGTAGACGCTCCCCCCGCTCGCCGGCGCTGGACCGGCTACCCGTGGTAGTCTGGGCACGACTGTTCGCCGATATTGAGCCGTATATGACACAACGACAGGCCGATGGAACGACCGTGCTTACCTTTTACCATTGGCAGGTCGGCAAAGCAGTGGAGCGCCGTCACCTGGCCGAAGGTCACCGGCTTCGCAAACATCTTTCTCTCGCCCGGCTCTTTCATGCGCAGGGGCTGTTTTTCGAAACCCCGGAGCAAATGCAGGCGCGCGCCAGGCACTTTGGACTTGTTCCGCGGCCGGTCAACATACGCAAGGTGGCCGAACTTCCCTTCCATCAGCTAGCCTCTGCAAAACTCGCCGGGAACGACAGCACCTCAACGCAGTACTGGAACGCGGTCGCTGACCTGCTCACCGATTGGCGTTTTCTCGAGGCCAAAGCCGAAGCCGATCCGAACCCAGGTGTATCACCATTGACCGGCAAGAAAGGGGGGGGACACCTTATCTTCGAACTGGCAGACGATTTGCGTCAGGTGGTGGATCAAATGCCTCCCGATCACCCCGCGTTGCCCAAACTCATCCTGCTTTACGAAGCCATGATCGGGACGGTGATGGGCCTCACCGAACAACCGGCGCGGTTTACCCAGACGATGACAAACCGCCTGCGTCTCCGACCGCTCAGCCCGGCCGCTCAAGAGCTCCTCCGACAAGGAGAATCGCTCCTGTGCAGCCACACTTGGTGGCTGAAATCCGAAGACGGAATCGTCGAATCGAAACTCTGGGATGGTATCGTTGCAGTCTCGCTCCAACGTGGCCTTGTGTATTGCACGCAGGGTGAAGACCGAATTGTAGACTGCCTCCTCGCCTCCCAGAAAGTTGTGAGCGAGCACCGCTTGCCCACCACAAACGCAACAGAAACCGCAGTGTGCCCAGGCGATGGTCGCTTAGCCACGGTAACCACCGATGGCTCGGTTTACACGGTATCGGGGCAGATGCCCATTCGGCTTCGCCAGCGTTCTAACTGCTTCGCCGGCCTAGGAAACGGGTTTATCGGCATCGATCCCCAAGGCAACCTGATTTACTGGACAGCCGCACAGGGTGCTCCCGATCTTCTCGCCGCCGAAATGCCCGCGCGCGGCTGCTCGGTTTCCATCACTGCCACCGGTAACGCCGCCGTCGTCGTCGCCGGCGACCGCGCACCGGCGCAACGCCTCATCTTAATCACTTCCGCAGCCAACTCCAGCCCCGCCTGCCGCGTATGGAAGGGCGACAAACGCATCGTCACGGCTGCCGCTTTGAGCGAAGGGTCAAAGCTCTTGGCCTTCGCCACGACGGATCGCCGCCTGACTGTGATCTCGCTAGAAACCGAGCAGGTGTTGGGTACGGTTTCGCTTTCGCAATCGCCGGGGCGGCCACTGGCAGAGGTCACCCGATGTGCATGCACGTGTGCAACAGGCAGCTCCGTTCGCGTGGTTTTTGCGGTCGCCGACGGGGTGCTCGGTGTGTGGGACCTCAAGACCGGCCAGATTCAGCGAGTCGGCGCCTATCGCGGCTTGGACACCGGCGAGCCGCTGATCTGCCTCGACTGGCTGGCGGATAGCCAGCATTTCGTGGTCGCCACCCGAGACAGCCTGAAAACAGTCGGCATCTCGGAACAGATCACAGCCCCAACCGCAGCCGCGCGCACCGCCATAACCGCGTGCGCCGTCGGGGCAGACCGATGGGTAAGCCTGATTCAGGAAAAGGCACAACGGATAACCTGGTATCATGAGGGTGCAATCCGAGAGACTTTCTATCATCCGGCCTTCCGTCCGTGCTCCATTGCCAGCCACGGCCTCAACGGGGAGGTTTTGGCGGGGGGCCATGGCGCACTCCTTTTGTTGCGTCCCGGGCAGCAACCGCAGGAAAACGACAGCCTGAATATATTCGACCGCCCGCTCGTAACCGTGCTTCCACAGGATGCGCAGAGCACTGTCGCGGTCTCGGAAACGGGTGAGATTAAACTCGTCCGCTTGGCGGAGGAGTGGGTGAAGCCCGCCCAACCGCCCTGGACTCACTGGAAACAGGAGGGTGCCTGCTGGCTGGGGTCCGATCAGGATATTGTCTGTTGGGGACGTACGATTTCCGACGCCTGCTCGAGCGAGATCCACATCGTTCATAGGCGCGGCACTACGGAAAAGATATTCACCGCGCGTGGTCTCATCGCCGGAGTGGCCTGCACGGACAGCGGACGCATGATCCACGTGGGTGTGGATGAGGAGGTCATCACGTATGCCCGGCGCGGAGCTACATGGGAGCCCCACACACGCCGTCTAGGAAGAATCACGCATCTGGCGCCTCTCGGCAAGGACCATCTCGTGGCCGTACTGGCCAACGGCTGCTGGCTCGAAGTGTGGTCCACAAACGACCCTCTCCAAACGGTCGGCGTATGCTACATACCGGTCAGCGTACGCTGTCTTTCAACATGTTTACACCTGATCCTGATCGGAACCAACGACGGGCGTCATATCCTGATAGACGCCATTCAACCGAAAGGCAAAATACCATGAGATTATTCAAGCGTAGCGCCAATGACAAACCCACTGCTCTGGAACGCGTGTACTTCGACGCGGATCGCGGCTGCATCGCCCTCGCCCTTGAGCGCATGGCCGACATCCGGATCGATTTTCCGCGAGACGCCGTGCTGGAATATGCTGAGGGGTGCCTGCGTAAAGACTCCCTTGGACAGGGCCTTCGGGCGCTCGAACAATTCCGTCTCGCCCAAAAATACGATCCCAGTCATCTGTTCTCCGCCTATAACGCAGCCAAATACTCCGATTCGGAAAAAGACTACCGTGCGCGCACTGCGCATGCCCGCCGACTGGCGCCCAAAGACCCGGACATGCTGTTCTTCCAGCATCTGGACGAGGCCCTGGCGGCAGGCCAGACCTGGGGTGAATTGCTCACCAACTTCGTCGCGGTGACACAGCAACACGGCAAACATGGCGACACCGCCGCCGTCGCGGAGATCGCATTGTCTTCAGGCGACTGGAGCCGCACCGAAGAGATCCAACTGCGGCACGCCCGGTGCGGTGCCCTGCGGGAACTGGACCGTGCGGAAGACGCTGCTCACGAGGTGAGGCATGAAGACTATCCCCCCAGCGAGCGTCTGGCTCTCGACGAAGCCTTGAAAGAACTTGATCGTGTCCTCGAACTTGACCCGGCAGACCCCAAAATGATCAACTTTAAAAGCGCCTGGCTTAACCTGATGAGGCGCTATCCGGAGGCCATCGCTGTAGCGGACGAGGCCATATCCATCCAACCCACTGGTTATCTGAAGCCCTGGACGAATAAGGCACTCGCTTGCTTAAGGCTCGGTCGTGTGGCCGAAGCACAGGAAATATCTCAGCGTGTCATATCGGAGGCAAAAGACCTGGGAAGTGAGTTCGCCGATGACGCCGCAAAGGCGCGCGGCATGCTCGAAACGGCTGCCGCGGCATCCCAAAAGCCATCCGATGACGAACTGCTGGCCACCATCGCCGAAAACACAATCCGCACAGCCCAACTGACTGCCCAGGAAGCCATGAACCTTTGGCAAAGCAAACTCGGAGGTTTTGATCTGACCCGCGGCATCCAGAGCCGGTGTGCCCGCTACGGCCAGAAATGGCACAACGACTACATCACCCAAACCGCCGAACTCATGCACGACTTCTGCCCTGAGTGGGTTTTTACTGCACTTCTAAAGCTGTCTGAAATCAATCAGGCCGCCTACAGCCATTACCTGCATGCCGCTCTCTACGTCGCCGCACAGTCCGATGGCGTGATGAAATACGATGCCAGCCGTTTCAATGTCCTGGTCCTTTTGGGCAGCATGGAACCTGATACCATCCGCCGATCCTATCGTGAAGCCGTGCTTGCCCCTGCGGCATCAGACGAGCGGTTTGCCCCCCTTGCCCCTCGGATGCGCGAGACCTTGGAACTGTTGAACCCGGAGTTCCCTCGACTCGTGGCCGATCAGCAGCCCATCGATGAAACCGAACGGTCCCGGGCCCGCAGTGTCACCCTCGCGAACTTCAACGGCGCGCCGAGTGATGGCAGACAGGCCCCAGGCACGGTGTCACCCTCCGGAGTACTCTCGGCACTGCGTTCTCTGTTTCGCAAATGACACCATAGATGTCAGCATCAACCGCGTACCTTGCGCGTGTGGTGCGTATCAATGGCTGATCGAATCTACCTCTGCTGAACACGCTTACCTATCAAGGAGGCAGCCCAGCCCACCCGGCAGGACGTGCTCAAGCTGAAGTCAGAAGGGCGAGAGGAGCAGCGAGATCCAGTACGGCACAAAGGACATGCGCCTGCCGAGGCGCAAAGAAAAGTTGTGCCGCTCTGCCGTTTTTACGGTAATCCGCCGTTGACAATGGATGCCCAAAGCCCTAATCTCAATACCAAACTGATCAAGGGTGAAAGTTCTGTTATCCCTATAGAAACCCGCAAGATGAGGGCTATGAGATGAAATTCATTTTTCCATTACTGAGTTTCCTTTTTCTCCTAATCACGTATTCGGGAATCCGTAGGCAGCACGACTCTCACCGAGGAAGGTGTCCATGGGAGCCCGCACCTGATCGCAGTCCTATGACACTGGAACGTATGTGCGATCCGGATGTGGGCTACGATGAGAAACTCGGTGCGGATTTCGAAGAAGCGGGACTTTGGATGACTCGGGGCGGCTGGCTGCGAGCGATCGTCTTCCTGTTTTTGGTTGCCGCCATTGTCTGGCTGGTTTGTACCAGAACCGAATATCCGTGGTATATGCGGTTGCCCCTCAGCCTACCCTGCGGTGGCGCCGCAGCAATGGCTCTCTACAATTTTCTTCACCGAAAATAACCCCCCAACCCTTTCGGACTACTTGCCTCGGCTGGCTCATAATCAGGTTGCGGCGACAATCGTTGGTGTTTGGGTTGCAACTTGGACGCTCTGGAAAATCCTATAGCCTTATACGAGGTGTACATGAGTATTTTGAACAAGATCTTTGGAATAAAGAATGTTGCTCAACCGCGATACAGTGGCGTTTTGAACTGGGAGCAGTTGCCGCCAATATCCACGATTGCGCTGCTTGATGCGGATGCTTTCAATCGAGCACCGGGGATTATTCACGGCATGCTTGGCTTTCGGGAGATTCTTGCCGATGCGGTCAAAACGGTTTTTCCTTGTGACCGACCAGACGTTCTCAAGGAGATGCTCGCAAGGAAGGGCCAGTTCTTGCTGTCTTTTGATGCCAGCGCCGGACTCGCCGCAAGTCGCCTTGGTTTTGCGACCAGTGCCCTTTGCACAGAGCATGGAATCGAGATTATTGAATCCAATTCTGACGGACTCGGGATACCTGCACTCTATTCTGCGACACTGAGTGATGTGTTCGGTGAGTTTCACATCATCGTTGATGCGAACCTCACTAAAGAACATTGGCAGTACCTATCGGCCATTATTGCGAAAGACAGGTGTCCGGCTCGTATGGGGTTTGGCAAGTCATCCGATGGTCGTTATGTGGCTGCTGTACTTCACAATGATGTGGTGAAGGCGCACGACCTCGTTAGCATCGATGCTGGTCGGTCATTCGATGACTTTTGCATTGGTGCGATCACTCGAATGAGAAAGGAGAAAGTTCCATACGACATTATCCCCATGGGGCAGGTTCTCGCTCAAAGGTCCGGTAAATAGCAAGCGCGCTCTCGTTGAGCAATAAGGGGACATATATGAATGGTGTTATGTCAGGAAAATGCGTTTGCCCGCTCGGCATGCTGCAGAAACTGGTCGATAAAGGATAACGTGCCGCTGCTGCCGAACCGCAAGGAGCCTAGGGAGGGTTAAGTTGATGTATAGCCTACAGGGTCATGCGATACTGCTCGCGAGGACGCTCGCCCTCCATGTGAAGCCAGGCGATTATTTGGAGCGTCCTCGCGAGCCGCAGCAGGTCGGCCATACATTTTCTGAAAATGCTCTAGGGCAGTGAACCATCGTCCGACGAATTACCAGTTGCTCACGAGTCCACGCCGCCAGTTCAAGGGAAACCCGCACCGCACGTCGTACAAAAGAAACCACCCACCTTATCTTAGCGCCATTCGCGACAGATATTTGGAACACTTTGCCACCTCCGCGCGTCACTTGTGTGACAGGGTTCCATGCTCTGGTTACGAGCACAATCCGAATTCGTTGGAAATTGCGGCCGCGATATCGCTGTAGATGACCTTAGCAAGTGCAGCAGAGTCTGTGTTAGTCCCGAGCCACTGCTGTGCTAGCCCTAACCTCCCTTTTGAGATCCATGAGTTTGGAGTTCGCGATAACCAATGACTGTTGACCAATGACATTCGTCTTCAGCCCTCCGTCTTCTCGAACCAACGTGGAAAAACAGTCTTTCTACAAGCGGCCAAGCATTCTATATTTCAGGCGACGGAGTTGCTGGATCCGTTTCTCAAGCAGCCAAGCCCGCCAGTCATCCTCCGGCACAAGTTCGTTGTAAGGGATGGCAGTCTCAAATGAACGGCAGTATGCCTCCCAGGCCTGCTGTGTGGCTTGAAAGGCCGCCGCGGCGGGAGGTATGTCGGATTTCTTTGCGGCCAGCAACGCGCCCAATTCATCGCACAGTCGCCGGTACTCTTCCCGAGTCTGGCGCGCATCGGACGGGATCGGCGTCAACATCTCTTCCCCAATGAGCGCCAGGTCAATCGCCAGATCCTGCCGCAGCGCGTTTTCTTGGCGGGCGCGATCCGAGAAACTGTTCCGGTCGGAAAAGACCTCTTCGTTGGCGACCTGCAGCGCGATGAAGCGCACGCCTTGTTCATAGAGTTCTGGGTATCTACACCCAACCAGACGCTTGCGCTCATAATAGTCGAGCCAACGGCGGATCTCACGCGGCGAATCGAAGTCGATACCCAGATCATCGCCGAAAAAGCCCAAGTCTCCATCTCGCCCCATGCCGGAGTTATCCTGCGCGTAAAGATAAGCCCGCCGCAGGTTCGCCAATAAACGATCGAGCCCGCCGCCGGATCGGACAAGGATACACTGGAAGATGTCCCACCGGAAAGCGGGGTCATGCGCGTAGTGCCAGGCGAGACTGATATGGTATCCTGGCTCCCCGTCGCCCCAGAGGTCGAGGTCGACCCCTTCTTCCTCCAGATATGCCCTCCGATCGCCCCAGCCCGAAGGGGTGTTGGCGCTGAGAAACAGGACCAGTTGAATCTGGGGCTCCTGACTGAGCCGCAAGTTGGGATTGGCCATTTTGGCGCTCTGATAGATTTCGTTCGCAAGCGCGGGATCCGCCGTGAAAAAACTCCGCGGATTGAAGACCAGCAGGTCCAGTATCAGTTCGAGGCTCTGACGCTCTCCCTGTCGTGCCCGCGGCTCCAATCGCCGGATCTCCCGTTTCTGCTCTTCGATCAAACTCCGCGCATGGGCTGGCGCCGCCCAGCACTGGACGGTTCGATAAGGATACTCATTTCTTATCAAGCATCGGCTGGGGTATTTATCACGATTATTAATATCGAATTGATCAGCCATGCAGGCCGGTCGGAGCACCCCATTCACAGATCGGTTGACCTCCTCGTAAGGCATATCCGGCAACAGCCGTGTCATCAGGCTGACCAAGCAACGGTGGGCCGTTTCTGGCTCTCGGGCCGGATAATCACGATGCGGGTCTTCCTCGGAGGTGTTCTGTTCCGCGTCATGCGTGCTCGACGGGGCCTCCAGTTGACGCTTGCAGACTCGCTCAATAAACGCGACAACGTCTTCGCACTGTTGCTCCTGAATCTCGATGACGCTGAGTGCGGATCCCGACCCCGTGCAGTCATTCCACTCTAAAGCACGACGCTCGGCATGACGCTTCGCGGCTCCATACGCCTCTTCGGCCAACAGTTTAACCTCGTCGGGATACGGCGCCGCGCACGCGCGCAAACGCTGCCGTCGCAACGGCTCCTGGACGCGGATGGCCTCGGCAGAGAGGCGACGCAATTCGGCGAAGCAGAGGTCCCGCCCGGAGTCCGCCGAGCTGTCGTCCGCCCTTTCGTCGTCCTCACTGCCCGAGCCGAAGCCCACCTCCCCGTCCTCATGCCTGAAAAAACACGACTGAACTGAAGCGGCCAGGCCCGCAACCAAGAGCGCGCCGACAAGCGCCCACAGCGCGAGCCGTCGCAATTTCCGCAGCGTTTGACTTTTGTCGTTCATGTTTTGTTTCTTTCTCCGCTCACAATCCGTGCGACCTTTCGCAGCGGGTTCGTAGCCCCCCTGTACTTTTCTGATCTCCCCGTTTGCCTCAGCGGGTTCGTAGCCCCCGCTGTACGTGTGCCCCGGTACAGCAGGCGCTACGAGCCTGCTATTTCTTCGAATTCCGGCCTCAGCCACTCCACGCAGCGTGTCCACGGCCAGTCGGCCCAGTTCTTCGTCAAGCCGGCCTTGACCGGATTCTCGCAGATGTACCGCGCGACGCCGATCACCTTGGCCTCGTCGCGGCACCAGTGGTCGAAGCCCTCGCGTGCCCAGAAGGCGCCCGTGCGTCCCAGTATCCGGTTGGCTTGCCGCGCCACGTAGCTCTTATACTGACCGAGGTCCGCCAACAACTCTCCGCTACGGCCCTCACCGCTCCGCATCAGCAGGTGCATGTGGTTCGAAAGCACCGTGACGGCGTACACCTGCCAGCCGCGCGGCTTCTCAAGCCATTCGAGATTCGCCAACACGATTTCAGGCACGCCGGGTTGCGTGAGCCAGTCGCGCCGGTTGTCCACGGCATGCAGGCAGCGTTCCACGTGCAGGAATTGCCGCCGCGCCAGTTCCGTCAACCGCTCCTCATTCGCATCGGCTTTCGCGAGGGCGGCCCGTTCCGACTCCAGGTCGGCGACGACAGCTTTCGGAATCGTGCCCGCGAGCCGCAGCGTCACAAAGTAGGCATGGTCTGCCACCAACCAGTGCGGCAGGTTGCCGCGTGTGAAGCGCAAGGTCTCGACCATGGATACTCCTTGTGTGCTTGGGCAGCGGGCTTGTAACGCCCGCTGTACTGGCCCTGGTACAGCAGGCGCTACGAGCCTGCTGCTGTCCATTCGTTCTCCTCAGCGGGTTCATAGCCACCGCGTCGGGAAGGTCGAGGAGATGAACACGCGTAACTTGCTCCGGGCGAACTGGTTGCGGGATTCTTCATTGAGCGCTATCAACAACAAACGGATTGAACTTCAGGGCGCCGTGGCAGTGAGGGCAGGGGGCGAGGAGGCGTGGGTTCTCGTACGCGGAGTCGGGGAGCCAGAGGCCCTTGCGGATTTCCTGAGCGCCTTCCATTCCGATCTCCACAACCGGTTCTGGCGGCTCGAACAGCTTGCCGCAATGGAGACAGCGGCAGGTGAGATGATCGTCCCACCGGTCGGGAGTGGCCACTGAGGTACCTTCGGCCTGTCTGCGGACTTCACCGAACATCCATAAGCGGGCAGGCGTGATGATCGACGGCCGGGAGGGCTGGAAGTTGACCGGCGTGAGAAAATGCATCTGTCCGTCGCCGGTGCGGCAGATTATGCGTTTGACCGACGGCGAGAACACAACGAATCGAATGTCAAACCCGGCATGGTAAACCGCCAGACAGGCACCGGTTTCCAGGTCCCAGACCCGCAGGGTCTGGTCGTTACTGCCCGAGACGGCACGCCGCCCGTCGGGGCTCACACTCACGCTCTCGACCCAGTCCCTGTGGCCTTCGAGGGTGCGCAGGCAGGCACCGGTTTCCAGGTCCCAGACCCGCAGGGTCTTGTCATTACTGCCCGAGACGGCGCGCCGCCCGTCGGGGTTCACACTCACGCAATTGACTTGGTCCGCGTGGACTTCGAGGGTGCGCAGGCAGGCGTCGGTTTCCAGGTCCCAAACCCGCAGGGTCTTGTCAGTACTGCCCGAGACGGCACGCCGCCCGTCGGGGCTCACGCTCACGCACTTGACGTAGTCCGCGTGGCCTTCGAGCGTGCGCAGGCAGGCGCCGGTTTCCAGACTCCAGACCCGCAGGGTCTTGTCCCAACTGGCCGAGACGGCGCGCCGCCCGTCGGGGCTCACGCTCACGCTTACGTACCCGAACGAGCCCGCGTGGACTTCGAGGGTGCGCAGGCAGGCGCCGGTTTCCAGGTCCCAGACCCGCAGGGTATTGTCGAAACTGCTCGAGACGGCGAGCCGCCCGTCGGGACTCACGCTCAGTCTATTGACGAAGGATCTGTGGCCTTTGAGGGTACGCAGGCAGGTGCAGGTCTCCAGGTCCCAGACCCGCAGGGTCTTGTCGTAACCGCCCGAGACGGCGCGCCGCCCATCGGGGCTGACGCTCACGCAATTGACTTGGTCCGCGTGGACTTCGAGGGTGCGCAGGCAGGCGCCGGTTTCCAGGTCCCAGACCCGCAGGGTCTTGTCCCAACTGGCCGAGACGGCGCGCCGCCCGTCGGGGCTCACGCTCACGCAATTGACGTAGTCCGCGTGGCCTTCAAGGGTGCGCAGGCAGGCGCCGGTTTCCAGGTCCCAGACCCGCAGGGTCTTGTCATTACTGCCCGAGACGGCGCGCCGCCCGTCGGGGTTCACACTCACGCAATTGACTTGGTCCGCGTTGCCTTCGAGGGTGCGCAGGCATTGGCCGGTTTCCAGGTCCCAGACCCGCAGGGTCCTGTCGGCACTGGCCGAGACGGCGCGCCGCCCGTCGGGGCTCACGCTCACGCTATTGACGAAGATTCTGTGGCCTTCGAGCGTGCGCAGGCAGGCGCCGGTTTCCAGGTCCCAGACCCGTAGGGTATTGTCGCGACGGGAAAGAGTTCCCGCTCCCGAGACGGCGCGCCGCCCGTCGGGGCTCACGCTCACGCTCCAGACCCATTCCGCGTGGCCTTCGAGGGTAGCTAGGCATTGGCCGGTTTCCAGGTCCCAGACCCGCAGGGTCTTGTCGAAACTGGCCGAGACCGCGCGCCGCCCGTCGGGGCTCACGCTCACGCTATTGACCGTGTGCGCGTGACCTTCGAGCGTGCGCAGACAGGCGCCGGTTTCCAGGTCCCAGACCCGCAGGGTCTTGTCGGCACTGCCCGAGACGGCGCGCCGCCCGTCGGGGCTCACGCTCACGCTATTGACCCAGTCCCTGTGGCCTTCGAGGGTGCGCAGGCAGGCGCCGGTTTCCAGGTCCCAGACCCGCAGGGTCTTGTCATTACTGCCCGAGACGGCGCGCCGCCCGTCGGGGTTCACACTCACGCAATTGACTTGGTCCGCGTTGCCTTCGAGGGTGCGCAGGCATTGCGGTCTCAAGGGGCGGGCGGGAGGCTGGGGCGTGCGCTTCAACCATGGCAACTTGCGTCCTGGAAGGAGGATTTCGGCTTGAACGGCCACCGGACCAGTATCAGCCCAGTTGAACGCCAAGGGTAGGACATCCTTGGGGAACTGCGAGAGAGGCGCCAAGTGTCCCGACACGAAGTTCGCGAAGTGCCGGAGGCGGGCGGCGCGTAGGGAGGATTCTTCAGGAATGGCGTGTTGGGCTTCGTCCCGCAGCGCGCCGGGCAGCGGCGGATAGGGCGGTTCGGGCCGCGTTTCGCCGCGTTCCTTGGCGAACCACCAGTCGCAGCGAACGAACGCGTAGTCCCGCAGCGCCTGGTTGAAGGCGAACATGGCCGCGTCGCGTTTGGCCAGCCGCTCGTTCTCCTCACGGAACTCGGGCAGTGCCGCCAGAGCGGCGTTGTAATCAGTCATCAGTTCATAGATCAAGCCGGATCGGGCTTTGGTCTCGACGCAGTCGAGATCGCATAGCACATCCACCAGCGGGTCCCATCGGTCGGCGCCAGGAGTCAACTCGGCGACCCGGTGCAGATGAAACGGCAGTTCGCTGGTCTTGCGGCTATTGGCGGGATCGGACCGCTCCGGGGCGCGGGCTGACTGACCGTCCTCTACCGATGGCGGCAGTAACCACGGTTGCCCGTCAAACCAGCCGGCCATGGTCTCGTGCAGGGGCAGGCGGGAGACGGCGTCCGGCAGGCAATAGGTCTGCACGGCTTCGCCGAAACTGCGATGGTAGAACCCGAACAGGGACGCGCCCTGGTTGCGGCGCTCGGTAAGGTAGAAGGCGATGTCGCCGTGCAGCCGCACCCAGATGGCGACCGGCAGGGCCTTGATGCGCTCGGCTTCGGGTTTGACCCGTTCGGTGGGCGAGCGTGCAATGACGTCGGCCATGACCACGGGATCGGCGCCAAGCACAGCGATCACTTCGTCCTCCGCCAGTCCGTGCCGGGCCGCGGCGAGATAGCCCAGCGCGCGCTTGACGATGACCTCGCCGTGCTCCCCGCCCCGGGACAGCCGTTGCAGGACGGTGGCGAGCAGGTCGGGCAGACCGGACGGCAGCGGGTGGGGCTTGTGCCATGCCGGCCAGCGGGCGGCTTCCTCGGCCGCCACGCGCAGCCAGAGCGCGTTGCCCTCTACCGCGAAGGCGTCGAGGATAGGCCGGCGCTGGGCGTCGTGATCGAGCGTCCGCCCCGCCGCGTCCAGCCAGCGGTCGAGCAGCGCCGCGCCGTCAGCCGGCGCGAGCGGGTCGAGCCGGACGGTTTGCGCGCCGGGCGCGAGGCGGGCGAGGTTGCGGGAGATAGTGGCGCGTGGGTCGGCAAGTACAGCAGGACCTATGGGACTGCTGTTCTCGTGTGGCAGCGGGTTCATAGCCCCCGCTGTAAGTGCTCCGGCTTCATCGGGACCTTCAGAACCGCTGCTCTGATTATTAGCCAGCGGGCTCGTAGCGCCCGCTGTACGCGGTTCCGCCGCCGAAACGACGATGCGGACGTAAGGCGGGAGTTTCTGCGGTAGCCACGACAGAGAGGCGGCGAGGTTGGCATCGCGAAACTGGTCGAGGGCGTCGAGGAAGAGCCGGATGGGACGTTCCGCCGTCGCCCGGCCCAGCGCCTCGTGAAAGGCATTGGTCAGAGGATTGATCTCGGTCGGGATTTCGCGTTCGTCGGGTTCCTTCTCCTTGGGTTCGCGGGACGGTCCGGAGTCAACAGGCGGGACGCCTGTTCCAATTTGTTCGACCTGGCGGGGGTATAGTGCCCGAATCCGGGCGACCAGGTCGCGGAGCAGCTCGATCAGGTCGGACGATCCGGGAGTGACGCCGATGAAACGGGAGAGGACCTGGGGATGGTGATCGGTTGTTTGCGTTTCGCCCTTCGCTTCGCCCCGGCATTCCGCAATCGCCTGGGCCATGAGGGCGGATTTGCCGGAGCCGGCCGGACCGACGATGGCGAGCGGCTGGTCCGGGCCGGAAGCGAGATATTCGCGAATCCGGCGCAGCGGTTCCGCGCGGCCGATGAAGCCGGCGCGGCGTTCTTCGGCGAAGTCGCGGTGCGCGGCTTCCTCCAATTCTTCCGGCGGGACTTCCTCGAGACCGGCGATCTGGGTCTCGAGGACTTGGCACAGCCGCCCGTAAACTTCCGTGGCGAACGCGGCGAGATCTGCATCGTTGAATGCGCCCTCGTCGCGCCACGGCACCTCGTAGGGATGGACGTTGGCAGGACCGAGGTGGTCATCCAGATCGGCGCACAGGACATCCAGCCGGCGGCGGGAGTCGGTATCCGGCGTGTCGTCGGGCATACAATCGGTAAACGCCGGATGCGGCGTTGACGGAGGATTGACGATCCGTCGGCGAAAAGCATGCACATGTTGGCGCGCATCCGTCCCGGGCAGGGCCAGCGCGCCGTGGATGATCTCCTGGTGCGTGGCGGAGAGGCCGATGGCCGTACAGCAGGCGTTGCTGGCTTGCCGATCTTCTCGCGCGGCGGTCCCGCAGGTCACGCTGCACTGCGCCAACGCGGCCAGCAGCGGCATTTCGACCTCTGCCTGCCAGACTGCGAAATCCTCGAACCGCCCCGTTCGCGGTTGCAGCACATACTCCGCCGGCACGGCGTTATCATCCCGCCGATACCAAGCATCCAGAATCTCTGCGTTCTTTACGCTCTTTGTGGTTAATTCCCTCTCAAGCCCCTCGAATACCTCCGTCGGTATCGTCTCCGGCAGCGGTCGCCATCCATACCGGTCGCCCAGCAACACGAGGAAATTCGGCTTGATCCGCCCCTCCTGACACCGCTTCAACTCGCGCAGACAGATCCGCATCGTGCGGTTGTCCTTGCCCGCCTCCTCGGGCACGCCCCATCGCAAGTCAATCGCCTGAAACCGCAGTCCCTTTGACAGGCAAAGCCGCTGCAGCTTAGGAAACACCTCTCGCTGCAACAGGTCACGCTCTGCCTTGAAGTCTGAGAAGGTCGAACTGACAAAAAGGCGGATAGTTCGATGAGCGGCGGACATACTACACCCCCCCTCGATTCTCGCGGTCGAACCAGACCTGGAACCCGGCGGCGGCGTCCAGCCGGTTGGCGTTGAGATGCGTCCAAGCCTGGGCAAGTTCGTTTTGCGTGTTGGCGTCCATGCTGTTGCTCGTCAGGTGCGGGTTGATGAACATGGGGCGATATCCTAGATGTCATGCGTTCTGTGCTTGGGCTTATTCAGCTTTACGTAATCAGTTTGTTTCAAAAAGGCGCGCGTCACAGGTTAAGGGAGGTTTTCTTGCAGATCTTTTGTTTGACCGCGTGGAGGAAGTCGGGGATCTTGCGTACGGTCTGGCGATCATACTCCTTGATATCGTCGGGGAGTTCGTTCCAGGGCACGATGCACGCACTTATTTTTCGCTTCTTGTCGCTGATTTCGCCATAGACCCACCCGTCGAGTAAGCGTTCCGCGTTCCACCGGTTGTGCTCCATCTCAGCCAGCAATTCGACATCGGGATCTTCAAGTTCATTGACGGCTCCCCGTGGATCTTTGATGTCTGCACGTTCGAGGCCGATCGCGCGCAACTTCATGTCGATGTGGTCGGCCTGCTGGCGGTTCGAGTCCTTGAAATACTCGAACAAGTTCTTCCAATCCTGAACGGACGGTTCATCCTCAGGTTTTTTCTTGTCTCTCTTTAACGCTGCGATTTTGTTGATTTGATAACTCGTGTGGATGGCCTGAGCGAGGGTCTCGTTCAGCTTGTTCTCGAGCAACTCGTCGCTGCAACAGTCTTCAAGCATGCCGAAGGCGTGCAACGCAGAGTCCTTGCCGGCCGTGGCGGTCTGAAAGACGGAGGCAAAGCCGGTCTTGCTGGACATGCGGACGAACATCGGCACCTGCAAGTGCTCGAGCTTGGCTTTCATGAGCAGGGCGACTTCAAGTCCCAGCGCGTCGCGGTCGAAGCAGGCCGCAACGCTGACGAGGGTTGACGTATCGGCGCACCAGGTCTCAAGCAGCTGCCGGGCTCGAAGCGACTCCATTTCGAGCTCGTGGAACTCGATCTCGCATGTTTTCTCGAAGTTCGGATAACGGAACAGCAAGGCCTGCTTGCGCCGCTCGGCGTGCTGGTCGATGACGGAAATCTTGAGCGGTTTCCCGTTGGCGAAGTGCCCGAGTTGAGCTGCGCGCAGCGCGACGGTCCTGCCCATGCGGCCGAAGCCGAGGATCACGAGGTGGGCCTGTCGGGGCTCGTTCTTCTTGATTCCCCCGCGATCCAGGGGCGTCAGATTCGGGTTCTGCAGAAGCTTCCGCGCGGCGGTGTCAAACAGGTCGAAGAAATGGATTTCGCAGCGCGGGTCATCTCTGAACGCCTGGGATGCCTGCAACGAGGCGCGTGTGTCGATATCGCCCAGGTGGATGAAACACTTGACGGGGTCCTGAAGGAGACTTCGACCGCCTCTCTTCAGAATGAGTGCGTGGGCTTCGTTGATGATGGCCATGTTCGTGCTGTCCTCTTCGGAAAGCGCGATGACGTGACTGGCCCGGTCAACACGTGCCTTGCTCAGGGTTGCGGGTTTCAGCAGGTCTCCCGTCACCACGGTGACTCCTTTTTCCCGGCAGGCCTCGGCGCCAGCGTCATTCGCGGAGGGGGAAACAACGACCACCCGTTGTCGCCGGGGCTTGGAATGGGCCGTTTCTTTGCAGGCTTGCGGGTTGCGGTAGCATTGGACCAGCTGGAGGGTTTTGGAGCCGAGGCCACAGATGACGACGTGCCGCGGCCAGGGGATTTGAAGGCGGATCTGCCGCATCTCATCGCGGAAGAACCGGAGAAAGGTCAACACCGCTGTCATTCCAAACAGCAGGAAGGCCATCCAGCGTGCGCATTCCAAGGTTAAGGGCATGTCATCCTGGGACACCATGTGCATGAGAAGCAGCTGGATGCTGTGGTAAAAAGCGTTCAGCCATGCTCGGGCTCCTGGCGTGGAACCGTCAGCGAACCAATAGCCGAAGGTTCCTAAAACAATCGTGATCGGTGCCCCGATGAAAACCACCCACCACTGCCATCTCGCCTTCCCGTTTCCTGATTGGCTACTCATAGTCGTGTTCCTCTGCTCGTTCGCTGTTGGAGCCGGACCGTAAGACGTCGGACGGCTGAATGAAGGTGACAAATTCCCGCAGCGAGGCCGGATCATCCGGCAGGATTATACCGCGGCCGTCATTCGGGCCTGCATTGGCAACCAGGGCGGCGAAACGCTTGGGGGCGAGTTCGTCACCATCTGTCGCAGCGACGCGTGCGCCCAGCGCCCAGGCCAGCGCCAACTCCTGCGCGGAGACGACACCGCCACCGAGGCACAGAAGAGTGACTGCAGAGGGGGGAATGCCGCTGACGAACAAGTCGTTCCACATTTGAAGCGGCTCCAGAAGCGAGAAGTCGCTGCCGACGGTGCGGACGATGTGGGGGAAGTCGAACGAGGCCTCGGCATGTGCGGGAAGGTAGCCGACCAGCTCTACGTGCGCTTTGCCAGACGCATTTGCGTGCGCGGCGCAACGCGCGGCCAGTCCACAAACCCCGGCGCCGGTGCCGCCGGTGATGAGGTAGCCTTTATACGTAGAGAGCGCGTCTTGGAGGGGCGCTTCGTACGCGGCCAGCCGGGTGCCGCTTTGCGCATCGGTGCTTCCCGCGAGGATGAGGACTTTATTGCCAGTTCGGAACGTGAACCGGCGTTCCAACGGCGCCCGCTTAAAACGTGCTCCGCGTTCTGATGTCAGGGCTTGCCGCGCCTTGATGAAGAGGTCGGAGGCCTGATCGAGCACAGGGGCAAAGGGGTGATTTGCGCCGAGAGAAGCTTTGACGCGATCGAGCGCACGACGGATATCTGTACCGGGATGGCGCGAGTTCTTGACGGCGAGGCAAAGCTCTTCAAAAGCGGCAATCTCACGCAAAAAGCGGCCGTGCTTCTCGGAGTCATCCGGAAAGGGTTGAGCATCGGTACTGATCATCTCCAAGGATTCTCCGAGTGGGTCTTACTGTCCGTGATACTCATGCGGATATCACACGGCATCGTTCGCCGATAAAAACTGTATGTTCAAAGAGTAATGGAAAAACCGGTAAACGACAATAAACAAAACACCCGGATCGCGTGTGCGTTTTAGGCAAGCACAGAGCTATCCTTAAGGGCGGTCAAACCGGGCCCACCCTCAAACGCGCGGCCGGATCCTGACGGTAGTACTGCCTGAACTCCTCGTACAGGGCAAGGTGTTCGCGCTGGAGTTCAACCGGGCGCTCGAAGAAGAGCTCCGTGACCACGGCGAAAAACTCCGCAGGTTTTGTGGTGCCGTAGGCCGAGATCAACGACGGCGTGCCCGCCGCGACATCCACTTGCAGGCGCTCGTATTCCGAAGCCAGCACCTGGGCCCAGTCTCTGTACAGGGATATGTTGTCAAGGACAGGCGAGCCGTTCATGGCGTCGTCTAAGAGGTCAAGCTGGTGTGCGAACTCGTGGAAGACCACGTTCGAGCCGTCGCCGGGCTGCTGCGCACCGGCGAGCGCGTCGGGCCAGGAGAGGGCGACCGCGCCGCCGCTGGAGGAGAGCCCCGCGACGGGAAGGTGCGTGACCGATACGATGCCCGACAGTCCTTGTTCCTCCTGTTCAAACCCGAAACTCTCCGGATATATGAGAATGCTGACCAACTTCTCATAATAATCGTGCCGGAGGTTGAGCAGCAGCAGGCATGCCTGGGCGGCAATCGTGACCTTGATCTCATCGGTGACGGTCATGCCGTTACAGCCCTCGAAATGCTTCTCGCGGATGAACACCTTGATCAGGTCGTCCAAGTGCTTGCGTTCGTCCGGATGGAGGCATCGGCAACAGGCAACGTTCCGGTCAATAATCTGCGACCATTCTTCGGGGAAAGGCTGTTGGACAAGTTCGTGCCTGCGGTGATCACGGAACGGATGAAGCATGACGGCATCTCCTGGTCTAATAACGAGCGAACACCGTCCGCAGGAGCTGAGTGGTGCGGGCGGCCGGATCTTTGCGGATCCTGATTTCCTCGTCGGCGAGAATGGTGAAAAGACCGTCAATGGCTTTTTCCGTCACAAAATCGTCCAGAGACGGGGTCTGCGGTTTGGGTACCAAGGGGATTTGCGCGTAGCGATCCAGGAGCGACTTGTAGGCACGGGCGGCGCCGGACTGATCGGTATACGTGGCGATGATCGGCTTATACAGATCCCGCAAGCGGCCGCTGGTCTTTTCACGGAAATAATCGGTGGCGGCCGTTTCTTTGCCGGCAAGGATTGCCTTGGCGTCTGCGAAGGTCATTTGTCTGATGGCTCCTACGAACACGGGTGCGGCTTGGGTCGCGGCTTGTTCTGCGGCCACGTTCATTTTCTTTTCAAAATCCTCGACGAGGGAACTGAGCCCAACGGCGCGCATGGTTTTCCCCACCGTCTGGAGTTCCCGGGGAAGGGGAATGCGGATGCGCGCATTGTTGAGGTATCCGCCGGATTTTGAGGTTTGGGTGACGGTGTTCCGGGTGCCAACAGTCAGGGCTTCTTTGAGCCCAGCAACAATCGTCTCGACGGAAAGAGGCCCTCCGGAAGAGCTCCCCAGAAACGTCTCAAGTTTGGTGATGTTCAGACTGCCGCAGCCGGCGAGGGCGGTGGAAAGACCCGCTGCGAGAAGGCCGGCATAAAGGTTTTTTTTCATTTCAGGCGTTCCTTTGCTGTTTCGGAGGATTGACGGTTAATCCGGATCGCGTCGGAGAGAACGGAAAAGGAAGTGCATTGGTTTGAGTGGCAGCGGTTGAATCAGGTGGACATGTTTGGAATTTAGCGCAATGCGGGTTATTTTGCCAGAGGGAAAAGAGAGCGCAAAAAGCGGGTTGGTCCTCCAGGAAATCCACTGGACGATCTGCCTTGGGATTGTGTACACTGCCGTCGTGGGACTCGAGGATGTGGACTTACCCCATTTTTCAGCCTGAAGCGAACAGTGGCAGTTCCGGCTGCATTCCGGCGGTTTTTTGAACATTTAGTTTGCAGCACCATTTGCCGCACCTGTTGAAGAGCCGGGCGATGCCGTCC